>OGPS01000003.1_pt1 | contig 257553 bp, 212 predicted proteins | sample 1552931 | NCBI WGS metagenome assembly OGPS01 (sample SAMEA2580252, study PRJEB22360) | human gut metagenome | biome: human gut; feature: human-associated habitat; material: faeces | place: Denmark | collected 2008/2010 | reverse complement strand
GAATGAACAATACCGCAACCAACACCGCCACTTGCCCGACTGTCAGAAAGCAGATTGGCAAGACCACCTATATCGTCCGTGTCCATTTCAGCGAGACCGCCAAAGAGACGATGGAGGACAAAATCAAGCGTATGCTTCGTGAGGAAGTCCGCAAAATGTGACTTCTTTGTGAATTTGATGAAAAAGTCCTTGACTTTTCGTCTCTGGCAAAACCCTGAAAAGCATATTGATTTCTTGTGCGGTACGGCTTACGGTCTTTAACTTGCCTCAAATATCGGCCCTTACAAGCGTTGACACAATCGACCTTGCGTCAATGAGCACGGGCAAAAAAGCTCTCTTCGTCATAACGCCTCAGGCTTCGGATACTTACAACTTTCTCGTTTCAATGCTGTATTCTCAACTGTTTGAAACGCTCTATCACGAGGGGAATGTGAGAGCGCAGACACAAGGTACATCAATGTTGGAAAGAGATATTCGTTTCCTCCTTGATGAATTTGTAAACATAGGACAGATACCGGCTTTTACCAAAAAACTTGCGACCATGCGTAAATACGGTATAAGCTGCGCAGTCATCATTCAGAACATTGCGCAGTTAAAACCATTGTACGAGGATTGGGAAACTATTATCGGAAACTGCGATTCCATTCTGTTTTTGGGCGGACACGAATACTCAACATTGGAATATTTGAGTAACATCTTAGGAATCACTACGATCACCGTCAGGAACTCATCGCGTTCAAGAGGCAAATCAAACAACTCTTCACAGAGCTGGAATCGCTCACAGCGAAAATTGCTCAATCCAGACGAACTCGGAAACATTGACAACAAGATGTGCGTCATAAAAATCAGGTCGCTTGATCCGTTTATGACTCCTAAATACGACTATCCTAAACATCCTAACTATAAATTTACAGGAGATGCCGATCCGAAAAACGAGTACGTTAATACACTCAACAATAATAAACCGCCTAACTCAGCCGAAGCGTTATTGAGAGCTGAAGAAACAAAGCGCAGGATAGCAAAGCGTTCAAATGAGAGCATTTCGAAGAAAGACAAGCTCTACAGTGAACCGATACCGTTCTCCGTCTTCGTTAACACATTTAATGTCCAAAACGCCGAAGCATTGTTCGATAGATTCTCGTTTGTTGAAACATACAACCTGAATGTTGCTCCCGAAATAAGTAGAGCGGCGGAGAAAACAGTCGTCAAGCGGGTTACATCTGCCGTTGCAAGAGAAAACATCGAAAAGGCAATTGAAACAACAAAGACGGAATCTGACAAGCTTCAAAACAACAATAAGCCCAATCCTGTCATTAACGACAAACGTACAGAGCGCTCATCGCTTGCCGAGAATATAGCCGAAGTGTCTCCCGAAGAGGTTAAAGAGAGTATGAAAAACTGGGCGTTCGATTAACATCGAAAACGCAAAGCAAATCTTACATACTTTATTCGAAAGTTAAAACACTTTCAAAAAATCAGGAAAGGAGAAAGGCTACATGAACACAAAGATTAGTCGTTTTGCAAATCCCGGAAAGAAAGAGAAGTTCATTGCCGCTGCCGGTACTTCCGCTGCTGCGCTCATGCCGTTTATCCCTATGGCGTTTGCTGCCCAAACCAGCACTACCGCTAAGGATCTGATAAGCAAGGTTCTCGGCATTATATGCGACATCTTTCTTGGTATTGGTGTGCTGCTTCTCGCTTGGTCGGTTGGTATGCTGTTCTTAGCATTTAAGAATGACGATGCCGACTCAAAGTCGAGAGCAATGATGATGATGATCGTATCCATCGTACTTATCGCGTTTAAGACAATCCTTGGCGGCGTACTTAAAAGTGCGGGCACAGGATTCACCATCGGCGAAGGCATTTTCTAATCAGTTCTTTCCGCAAAAGGGAGGCTTCGTTAACGCTGCCTCCCTTTCTCCTTAAATAATATTTCATTGAGAAATTCATATATACAATAACTACTGAAAGGGGGCCAAGTCATGACGCTTGCTATCGGCAAGTCGCCGCCTCGTCCGCTGACATCTTTGGAAATGCAAAGAAATGCCGCGTTCAGAAATGACTGTATAAAAAAACTGATTTTCGCTTTGCTGATAATTGCAGCGATAATACTTGTTGTTCCGGCTTTTGCTGAAACAAAAGATGAATCGTTCACGCTCGGAAGCACAACTTGGAAAAAATCCGAAATGACTGGAAGCGCTAAGTTGCTCCGCTGGTTTGTATTCAGCTTGGCATACTATGTATATGGCGCATTGCCGCAAATTGTAGGAAACAGCGGCACTTTGGCGCTCGACCCAGACGCGGGATATATGGATGTGTTTAACACGATCTATGACAGCATGGCTGCGGTCGGAATGGGCCTTGCTGTAATGTGGGTAATGCTCGATCTGATTGAAAAGGCTCAAATGGATCAAATGACGCCTGAAGTACTGATACGATGGTGCATTAAGCTGGTAGTTGCCATCATTATTGTAGATAACGGCGCAGACTTAGCCAAAGCTCTTATGCAAGTAGGCAATGACTTTGTTGAACAACTCAAAGTTTCCGCTATCGAAAGCGGACCCAATGTCGAAATATTAAACGACTTTTTTGAACGTATTAATACGGGCTTTTGGACAGGAATTCTAACCATATTTTTAGAACTTCTTATTCCCGGTGTAGCTATGATATTTTGTCTTTTAATGATGCTCGTGCAAGTGTTTGGGCGAATCATTGAAGCGGGAGTCCGGTTTGCGTTTATTCCGATCGGTATTTCGGACGCCTTCACGCATGGAATCAATTCACCCGGAATGCGATATATCAAAAAGTTCTTCGCAGTGTGCCTGCAAGGTGCGGTGCTGCTTGCAATTATGATTGCCGGAACGAACATGATGGCGTTAATAACAGCGGGAGATGACGGTTTCGGTATTGCCGGAAATCTCGGCGTAGTTTCGCAGCTGGTTATTGGATTTACCATGATCGGCGCAATGATGAAATCACAACAGCTTGTCAATGATATTGTCGGCGCATGATTGAGAAAGGATGAATTGAATGATTGAAATAGAAATACCTCAGGATATAAGTAAATACGAATCAAAACTCATCGGGCCTTTTACAACAAGGCAGACTATTTGTGTCGTAGGATTAGCGGTGGGCTGCATCTCTTCCTTTTTTGCTGTTTCCTCCGCATTTGGCGAAGATACACCTCTTAGGTTGTTAGTGCCTATGATAATCGCAATACCATTTGCCCTTATCGGATGGTATAAGCCTTACGGTATGCACTTTGAAAAATTTGCCAAATCAGTTTTTGTATCGCTCATATTAGCGCCAGCAAAGCGTTTGTATAAGATTGACAATGTTTATGACCGATTTGACAAGATGATCGATGCGGAAGAGAAAGCAAAACTCGCTAAAGAATCTCAACAGAATACTAAAAAAAGTAAAAGTAAAAAACGGAAAGGAGCCGGATAAGCAATGGCAGAACCAAATAAGAACTTTTTGTCTTTCGTTTTCGGCAGTAAAAACGGAAATACGAATAAAACCGGCAAGCAACCGCAGAGTGGCGGCAAAGTGCCCAAGACTTCACAGAGTACAATACCATACAGAGCCGCCTACGATAACGGAATCATAGAGATAGAGCAGGGAATATTCTCAAAAAGCTATTTTATTGATGATGTGAATTTTAAAATAGCCTCTCAAAACGATCAGGATGACATATTCCTTAAATACGGCGATATGCTTAATATGTTCGATCACAACGAAAAGATTGAAGTTACGGTGTTTAATCGTTCGGTTGTTAGGGAGAAGTTTGAGCAAGAGGTGCTCATGGAGAACAAATATGACGGATTAGACGAGTACCGTCAGGAATCTAATGAGATACTGCTTGAAAAGATGTCGGAAGGCAAAAACAACATCACAAAGGAAAGATATTTGACTCTTACTATTGAAGCGAAGGATTATGACGATGCAGTCAACACCTTTGTGCATCGGGACGCAGAGATCTCAGCCGCTATAAAAAGAATCAACGGAAGTGAAACGTCGCCTCTTAATCTTACCGAAAGACTCAGTGTGCTTTACGATATCTATAATCCAAACGCCTCAGAGCCCCTTGCGCAGCAAAAGGTTATCAAGGGAAAAACCGTAAGCAGCTTTGATGTCGAAGAGCTGAAAAAGCAAGGGTTGACCACTAAAGATGCCATTGCTCCTACCGTTATCCGTTTTAATAACGATAATACGCTGTTGGGAGAAACATATGCCCAAACACTTTTTTTGCAGGGTTTGCCTTCGTTTTTGTCAACAGATTTTATGTCTGAGCTCAATGATTTGCCTTTTAATTTGCTTACAACGGTGCATTTTAATTCGATGCGCCAAGACAAGGCTATGAGTCTTATTAAGCGTCAAATTGTCAACATAAACTCCAATGTTATTGATAAACAAAAAAGAGCGTCAAAATCCGGATATTCGGCAGATCTTATATCTCCGGAATTGTTAAGGGCAAAAGATGAGGCCGACAAGACCCTCAGTGATATGACATCAAGAAATCAAAAGATGTTCTACGTGACTTTTGTTTTAACGCATTTTGCGGACGACATCGAGATGCTAAAGGAACAGCTCACACAAATACTGACAGTAAGCCAAAAGCATATGGTCCGTCTTGCTAAACTCAATATGCAGCAGGAAGTTGGTTTTAACGCTTCGCTGCCTTTAGGAGTTAATAAGCTCGAAACAAAAAGACTTCTCACGACTGAGACAGCATCGTTGTTTATCCCGTTTTCCGCTCAGGAACTTTCACAAAACGGCGGAATATATTACGGCCTTAATGCCGTTTCTCATAATCTCATTTTGTTTGACCGTACAAAGTCGCAAAACGCAAACGGCATAATACTCGGTACGCCGGGTAGTGGTAAGAGCTTTTCGGCAAAGCGTGAGATAATCAGCGTATTGCTCAACACAAACGATGATGTGTACATAGTTGACCCCGAAAGGGAATATGCTCCGCTCGCAGAACTTTTTGGCGGAGAGGTAGTAAGGATCGCCGCCGGCTCCAAGGTATATTTAAACCCAATGGACATGGACCTTAACTATGCAAACGACGATGACCCCGTAACTCTTAAAGCGGATTTCATATGTTCGCTTTGCGAGACGATTCTGGGCGGAAAGTATGGCCTGTCGCAATCTCAGAATTCTATCATAGACCGTTGCGTGAGACAGATATATCAACCATATCTTAATTGGCTGAATCAACACCCGGAGAAAGGCTCTTGCGACTTGAAGCATATGCCGACATTAAGACTTTTGTATGATGTCTTGCTGCGCCAACCAGAACCGGAAGCTAAACAGATCGCGCTTGCTCTCGAACGGTACGCAACCGGATCTTTGGATACATTCGCGCACACCACCAATGTTGATGTTAAAAAGAGGTTTGTCGTTTACGATATAAAAGATGTCGGTTCGGGAATGAAAGAGATGGGACTTCAAATATGTCTCAATGATATCTGGAACAGGACTATCTCTAATAAACAAAAATACAATAAGCGAACATGGTTTTACATTGACGAATTCTATCTGTTAACACAAACGGACAGCTCCGCTAAGTTTTTACAGGAAATCTTTAAGCGAACACGTAAGTGGGGCGGCGTTCCTACGGGCATCACCCAAAATGTCGAAGATATGTTGGTCAGCAAGGAAGCACGAAGCATTATAGCCAACTGCCAATTTGTGATGATGCTGAATCAAGCACCGACTGATAAACAGGAACTCGCTAAGATGTTTAACATAAGTCCTGCACAACTGTCCTACATAACAAATGCAGATACAGGTCAGGGACTGATTTATACGGGCAAGTCCATTGTTCCGTTTATCGACAAATACCCGACGAATACTAAAACATATGCCGCGATGACCACAAAGTTGGATGATGCCGCGTTGGCAAACAAGGCGAATGACCAACATAACGTTCCTCAATGATTTAACCACAAGAGGAGCGGTTTCCGCTCCTCTGTTTTTAAGGAAAAGGAGTGAAGCTAATGTTAGATATAACAATTAAAGAAATAAAGGAAGCAGCCTGCGGAACAGACGAGGCGGGAAATGCGAAATCAATAGTTATAATCGGCGTACAAAAATTCGATGTTAATGATACATCAAAAGAGCCGGAAACAATAATGGAAATATCAACCATTGACGCGATTGTCGATATAAAGACAATAGGCGGTTTTTCGTATATTAATCTTAAATTTCCCGGTTCCGGGAATTCAGACTTATCGCTGTCTTACAGAGCGCTCGAACGCTATTATGACACTGCCGATTCTACCGAAGACGGGCATGAAACGGTAGCGTTTATCAGCATTATCCCTATGGAACTTGAGGGCCAATATACGATAAATGCGCTTTATCCGATTTTTTGGTCACTTGAGCCTGATATTGTGGGCGATCCCGCTCGCACTCTCAGAATCGTCCATCTCCCTGAAGATATACAGTTTATCAGAACAGACCTTAATGACGGTGAATATGAGAGACTTATGATGCAGGCACAAGAAAATGCTGAAATAAGCGAAATCGAGGAATTATATCGCAGAGAAAACGCCGATGATTTCGAAAGCGAATTAGAAGAAAGAAATGCAGCGTTTACCGATGATAAATACGATTTCAGCAATGGCTCTGACCCATTTGACTACTCAGGAAACGATGATGAGGATTATGATGAAGAAGACGAAGACGAGAATGAATAAGAAAACTATCATAACATTTTTTCTTGTTGCCGCCTTGATAACATGTTCACTTTTTCCCGCTGTTGCAGCAGAAAACACCACTACAAACGAAATCTCCACCACGAAGGCGGAGGAAAGGTATCTGCTTACTATTGTGTGTGAACCGCAAATGGAACTTACGGAATATGACACTGTAATACTGAGGGTGTATCGGGTAACATCAGGAGAGTCTTATTCATTTAAGCTGTATGGCTACAATCACTTTTCGGACAAATTTGTTATGCCGACAGGCGATTATCTTATAACCGAGATCGCTTTGCAAGACAGACCGGATGTAGTCTTGATCAATACGAAGCCGGAATTCACTATAACCGGAACAGACTCACTTATTGTCCCCATTACCAATTCCTTAATCGTTCATTCCGAAACTACTGTGAGTGCAACAGAAACTTCCGAAATAACAACATTTCACAATCCGTTTGCTGTCGAGCCGGATGAACCAAGCGGAAGTGATAGTAACAGCAACAGCGTTACGGTCGAACCAGACGGTTCGGAGTCCTTTACAAATTTATCAACTTCTTCGTTCGCATATACAGAACTAACCGAAGAACGTACAGGAGACGAGCCTAACATACTCGAAAAAAGCAGTAAGATCATTCTCGTAATTATTTCCGCTATCATTCTTATCGGTGTTGCTATTTTCGTAATATTGAGGAAGAGATTCAAAGAAGAATGATCTAAGGCTTCGTCTTCTGACGGAGCCTTATTTTTTTTGAAAGGAGAGAAGATTATGTCGTTAAAATCTATAACGCAACTTAAAGAACTTGCTGCACAGAAACACTATCCCATCACGGATAAAGATGTAGAATTGATGTGTGGCAGGGGCTTTTTGATACCACAAAGCACTGACAGTTTCGGTAACGATCTTTATGATGAATATTTCATTGAAGACGAAAAGACATTTGAACGGATCCTGCTCCAGTATAATGACACAAAAGCGTATTACACTCCTTCCGAAATGTATCAACTCTTAGTTACGAGAGGTATAACAGATGTTTCGGAAGGCGCTATAGAGAGACTTGCTAAAGGCGGGTACATTGACAGCTATCGTATAAACGACAGGTTTCTGTTCAACCCGGATACGCTCGATAATATTGAGGACATAAAACGAGCCTTTGCGGAAATGGAAAGAGACGAGGAGCTTGCCGAGCTTGAAGAGGATGAGCTTAGTCTTATTAACAATGACGCCGAACCGGACGAAGAGTTGGCTCAAGAGAATGACGATGAAGTCAAAGAAAACGATATTGGAGAAGAAGAATTCTTTGAGGAAGATTTTGCTGTTGATAACGACAGAAAGCCGAAGAAAAAGAGGGTTGAGCACAGTAAGGAGACGACAAGCAGATCTGATTATCATATAGACGCTCCGTATGAAAATAACAGCGACTATAATGATGTAATGCCGCCAAAGGACAGCTCGGTTGATAGCCTCAACAATACTGTTAAAACGCCAGAAAAAGAAGAACATTATGACGCATTTGCAAAATACAACGCAGAAGAAGCAAAAAGGCGCGAAGAGAGACTTCGATTCGAGGAAGAGGACCGAAGTCGATATGAAAGTGTTCCGTATACCGTTGACCATTCTCCGTCACCGGAAACTCACGCACCGTTGAAAGATGAACAGGGCCATATAACTTTTACCGGATACAATTCCGGTGCAAACGAACCGGCTCGTGAAAAAACGCCAACCGATTCTGACGACTACTCATCTCGTCCATATCAGTCATCCGAAGAAAGAGTTGACGACTTCGCAACCAAGGCGAAAATCTCGGAGATCGCAACAGCGAATGTTCTTTCACAGAGCGGTATCAATGAAATTATAAACTATGCAAGGAGCCACAGTACAGAAATTAAGGTTCCGATGAAAGACGGCTCATATCTTCAAGTTGAATCTATGAGCAAAACGAACGACTATACCGTCAGCGTTATTAAACCCGAAAACGACTCTGCTGCTGTTAGGAAAGAGGTGCTGTATTCTTCGCAGCCTGATGACAGCAGGCGTGACTTTGCTGCCATAACAGAGACGTATGCGGAAAGCATGGGCGTTGACAGCTTAAAGTCGGGTTATCAGGACAAAGAGCAGGAAACGATAGATAACAAGGTTTTGTACGCAGTCGGTGTAGTTCCGCAAAGCCAAACCTTTGCCCCCATCAATGGCTCCGAATCGGAAAAAGACTATACTTCGGTTGTTGTTCCGAACAATGTGGAGTTTGTTAATCCTTCAATAATATCAGAATTTGAGCGTGAAGGGATCAAGAGCTTTTCAACGGAGAGCGGTAAAGTTAAGCTTGATGAATTTAATAATGCCAAAGTCAATGAAAACGCGATAGTTGCTTCTGCATATTTAGGAAGCGATGAGCACATCGCAAAAGAGCTCTCTAAAAGTGAACCGGCTACATACATATCGAATGCGGCTTCTGAGAGTGAACGTAAAGATTTTGCAGAAAAGGTCCGGGTCTCGGAGATCGCAGAAAATACGGTGTTATCCGAAACATCCATAAATCACATTGCCGAAGTGGTTAAAAGCGATGGTGGTAGAGTCGATTTGCCGCTGCAAAACGGTAATCTTCTGGCGTTTGAAGCTGTAAAAAACGATGAAGGAAAAAATGATTTTAAGGTAACTCTATATTTGCCCGATGACAAGGACTATTCATCTCCAAAATCGCAATTGCTTTATTCCTCCGTAACAACAGAAGAAAACGCCGTGAAATTTGGTGACGTCTATTCCGCTTACGCGGCGGGAATGAATGTCGAAAGACTTGAATCGTATAACAAAGAACCCGATAAAGTTGCGGATGAAAAACGCGTCTTATATGCGATTGGAGCTGTCACAACAAACGAGCTGTTGTCTGCAACTCGCGGAGAAACTTTTCACGCTCCCAAAGGGGTGGACTGCGTTAGCTCAAGTTTAATTGACAAACTCCAAAGAGAAGGCGTGGCATCTATTGACGCAGATAGACAAACACAGACGATATCCGAGTATCGTAGTAAGATCGCGAATATCAACACCGAAGTGCCGGAGTCTGTGTACCTTGGTGATTACAAAAACATCGAAAGATTGACCCGCAAAGACGAGATAACGGACGCATTCAAAGAAAGATACAATGTCAGAACTGAAAACTATTATAATGGACGGAAAACCAAACAAGAAGCTTTAGGCTCTCTCAAAACAGAGGAGTCATATACTCGAAAGCGTGACTTTTCTGCCGCGATAGCCACGGGTGTTTCCACAGCGGTTAAAACAGCTGTTGCTACCGGTGACATCGCATCGCTTCATATCGGAAATCTTACTGATACCGAAAGAGACACATCTTCTGCGGAAAAGCGTCTTGTAAACAGTATTCTCAAAAACGGAATGCTGTCTGAAAACGGTTTCTATGCTCTTGTAGACGCGGCGGAAAATCAAAACATTGAACTCCCTCTAAAAAACGGCGGCCGTATTTCTTTAGAAGCAGTAGAGCAAGACGACGGCGGCAGATCGGTTCAAGCAACGCTTTTGAACAATAAAGGCGAAGCAAAGCAACTTACCGAAAACGCAGCACTCGAAGGGGCTTCGTTGTATTCTATGTATATCAACGCCAATGGAAACGCGCCTATTAATGAAGAGAAAATGCTGTTTGCATTGGGAGCGGTTCCCGATGGCAGGATAAACGAACTGATAAGCGGCGAAACAGCTAATGTTCCTAAAGGTATTTCATACGTTAATCCAAATATCATAAGCAAATTTGAAAAAATCGGTGCGAAAAAAATAGTAATAGGCGAAAGCAGAGCAGTTTCATTTGATGATTACAAAAGAGCCGTAGATAGCGCGCTTGACCGTAGCATTCTTCGCAAAGAAAAAGTCAATGACGGACGCTTGGTGAGTCCTAAATCCACAATTATAACCGCGACCCAAAAGGGTGCTGCTGATAAAACGGTACTTATCCCAACCGAAAAGGGATTCCGCCTTTCATATATGGACGGTGGGCATAGGGTAAATGTAGCCGTTATAGGCAGCTTGAAAGACGATGCGACAGCATTTAAGCCTGCACAGACTTTTGGTATCGAAAGACAGATAGCACAGGCAAACAGTAGGATAATGTCAGCCATGCCGGGCGTCAGAACCGTAACCGGAGAAGACGGAAGAGTACATATTCGGCTTGATGCCGACACGGTGCAGCAAAGACATCAGGCGACAGTTCTTACAAATGCTCAAAAAGAGATCATAAGACTTGCGGAAAAGCAAGGAAACAATTCGATTTTTGCCCGCAGCGCTATGGCTGTTGCGCATGGCAACGAAACGCTCTTTGATGCGCTGAACTCTCCGAAAACACCTGCGGATATGAATTCGGCAGTGTTAGAGCTGACGAAAGAAAAAAATCAGGATACCGCCGAACAACTCAAAGAAGACGAAAAGCCTGTTATCGAAAAGGGCTTACGCCAAAAGGAACTTGAAAAGAATCAAAACAGAATAGCGGCATCGGGAATGAGAAGCGTAGTTAGACAGCTCGGAAGAATGTCGGGACTTACACAGAGCAGAGATTACTTCACGACCGGCGCTAAGGCTTTGCTCGGATATAATTCTCCAATTAATGTCGTTGGCGATTTAACCATGATTTCGCAGGTTAAACGGAGACGGTTTGACTTTGAAGAGGACCTGAGACGAGATCTGTTGGTTGAAGATTTACAAGCGCTCGGATACGGCGAGTTTAGTGGATTAAGCGGTCACGATTCAAGAAGAGCGGCCGGCATAGAGATTCGGCGCTTGAATAAAAACATAAGCGCATCTTCCAAAGAGCTGTTTAACGGTAAAGATATTACTCGTTTCTCAACTTATAGAATGAAACAAGTTCTAAAACAGGGCAAGTTTGACGGAGAAAAACTGACTGCAGAACAAAGGAAAATGTTGCTGGCGGCTCTTAAAGTCAAGAGCCATAGAATATCAGACATGTCCGCTTTCAACATTGCGGACAATTTAAAAAGGAAAAACATTGTTCTCCCTCGAAGCGACTATAATCTCAATAAGTCCAAAGATGTGCGAGCTTTGCTCAGGGACTTGGATGACGTCTCTGCATCTGTCGCTTTCAGCAAATTACTCAACGGAAATAGATTGTCCAGTCTAAGCACTAAGCAAATTAAAGACTTGGCTCGAAATGTCGGTGGCAATATACCCGTTCAGGTGCAAGAGCTTGCTAAAGCGTATACGACTGGAAAAATGATCCTGAAAAACAAAACCGAAAAAAAGGCAGCGAAGAGAAGAAGCTTTTCGAGATCGTCAATAATAGTAAGACGTGCGTTTTCCTCAACTGAATTCATGTCAGGTTTCAACGCCGTCCTCCTGCCAGTGGAATACGCTCGATTGGCTAAATCCTACGCTCAATTTACGATAGCCCTTAATAAAAGCATCTTCTATTCGGTGCGAAGAATGTACAGGGCTACTCTTCAAAAAATTTGGCGTAAAACTCCGCTCGGAAAGCTAAACCAAAAGGTGTATAATAAATTCACGAATAATAAGTTCACGAATTGGAGAAGGACAAAAAAAGCGGAGAGGCTGCGGAAAAAAGCCGTTAAGCGCACCGCAAAGACTTCAAAACGAAATGCCGAGTTGCAGCGAATGAGAAACCTCCGAAATAAACTCGGCAACAAAATCAATAAACGCGTTCCCGGAATCAATAAGGTCAATAAAAAAATAGGGAAAGTCGCGGACAAAGGCAAGCGCTTTACTTCTAAGCTTTCAAACACCTTCGGAAGACTTAAAAAGATTGAAAACATTATAGCAAAACCGTTCCGATTGTTGACTGCTCCGTTTGATGCACTAAACAGATTAAAGCAAAAAGCCATAGAGAAATTACTCATCCCGATCGTTAAATGGGCGGTAATAGCATTGATCGCTATCTCACTCCTCGAAGGGTCAATCGCCGTTGTCAATTTGGTGCTTACAAATATCCAGAGCACTGTTTGGACTCAGGGCGAAACAGAAAATGAAGAGGATACGCAGGATGATCTTGATTTGGATCCGAGAGTATCTCTTACCAGAGATAGGGTCGATCTTTGTTTAGGTTTGGATTCGGCACTGAAAATCTACACCGAAGTAATGTGTGACGCAGACAGTTATGATGAAAGCTGGGGCGAAACCTCTAACACTGCCATCAAGAGCGTCCTTGAAAGCGAAAAGGTCAAAGGAGAACTCAACAATTGGTTTGACCCGAATGCGAATAAGTACGGCAATATTGTAAATCTCGGACATAAGATAAATGGAATACAGACCGGTATACATTACTCTTACTATGACGGAGACGGAAACGTGGTCGGCTTGAAGAGTAATGCCAAAGATATAATGTCAGTTGCGAGCAGTTGGATGTGGGAAAACTATCAAGCTAAGGGATTGTTTAAGTCCTATGTAGAGAAGCTATGGAACTACTCTCACGCCGTTGCGTATGAGCCGAGAGAGATCTACGGAAATCCTGACGGCAAGTATCTGTACCGCTGCGATCCAACAAATCCGCAAGAACCGTGTCATGGTAATGTTTATACTTACAGGTGTAATGATTCCGGTGCTACGGTTTATGAAAAACAGGGTGACGGCTATGTCACGAAATCCGTAAAGGTGGGCAATGGGGAGACGATTGAGCCTTACAATGTAAAAGGCTGCAACGAACACACCGTAACCTATCACGGCGGAAAAGGTGCGATTTATAACGCCGAAGCATCTTTAAGAAGTCAAGGCTGCAAGAGTATCGGAAGAGTTTCGGTGCCTTATGGTACGAACGGTTCGAAAACGGTCTTTTATTGTAAGGGCTGTTGCGACTGTACTTCCAAATGCTCCGGAACCGAAACGACAATAGTAACAGAATACCATACGGGTTATTCCGAAACCCCATGCAGCAATTCGCAAATTGTTGGGTCAGGAACGTCTTATCATTCAAAAGAAGAAGTTAACTATTATTGCCTATACAGCTTTTACGATACCGAACAAAAATGCCGCGACGCAGGATGTACGAATCCATACTATTATCCATATGTTACATTAAATGGCACAACGGGATGGTACGGATGTGGCGGACACAAGAAACCGTTTGCGTCCTGCGATAATTGCTATTTTAATTACTCTCCTTTTGAACCGGGCTACGAATGTTATGGACATACGAAATATTATTACGGATGTAAAGGTCATACTATCACGCTGACCTTTAATACATGCAAGGGCTACTGTGACGGTCACAGCTTCCATTATTGCACCGGTCATGTTGATCTCGATATTTCAATGGTAACGCTGTTTCTTGATGATGAAAACGGACTTACTAAACTCGGTATGCCGAAATCTGTTACAACCGAAATCAAAACATTTAAGGATAAGGATGACGTGGAGTACCAATTGGAAATCCAAGAGCCTATACTTCCGTTTGTTACGCTTTATAATAGTGTTCCCGCTTTCCAAAACATTGACGCAACGCTGCCGTTGCCCGATTCTGATGCGATCAAAAAAGAAGTGAAAATGAAATTGGAAGGTATCGACAATATCGAAATTGCGTCTAACCTTACAGTTGATACCTTGCGGTTCTTCTGGATGTTTAAGGATGGAAAGAGTCCATACGAAGATAGCAATAAAGATATCACTACCATGGATGAACTTGTGAAACAGTACTTTATCCAATTTGAAACTTGCGAATGGCAGGATACAAACGATGCCGGTACATTGGACGCTTCCGGTGTGTTAACTTATGGTAATTTTGATATCGGTCATCTTGCAGGCGTATACAAAAAGTTCGGAAAAACAAATAAATTCGAAGGCTGGTATAGCTACGGCGATGATGGGAACATCGAAACTGTTGAAAAAACTGAAGACGGAATCACTTCTACAATGTATGTTGACGCCGGAAGTGTAGGTAGGGCTGTAGCTATGATGGATGACAATTGGAAGGAACTGTACGATATAGATTTTCCCGGCTCTTTCGAAGGCACAATTACCGATAAGGACAAAGCGCTGCTTATAAGCAAAGCTCAAGAACTGCACGGTAGGGGAGAAATGGCCGAGAAGATACTTGATCGCATCGGAAACGATGATTATGATTCGGGACCGAGAGGCTGTGTTGATTATGCCGAATCGCTCTATCAGTCCGGTTTTGGTAAACTGCCGGGTTGGGGTCATGTCCCGGATTCCATCTCAGACAACGATGCCGTTAAGTGGATATACAGCAACAATAATGCCACACCTATTACTTCCGAAGAACAGGTCAAAGGCCTCAGCACAGGTGACTGTGTCCTTATCGGAGACGAAATCTATGTTGTGCTTTATAACAACTACAACGAGATAAGTCAAATAACCGGTAAGCCGAAAGGTATAACCGCTGAAGGTCGTATAGTCTTTGCCACAGTTGCAGGTGGTGGAGCATCACGACTTGTAGCCTTTAATACCGAAACGCTCACAAAACAAATCGGTTTTGGTCTTGTAAAATACTGATACCGACAAAAGCCCTTGCGGCGCAAACCGTAGGGGCTTTCTTTTAGCCTACAAGCCGTCAAAAAAGCACTTTGATGCTTCGGTGCGTTGCTACTCGCAATAAACGCTAACAGGCTGTTTTTGACGCAAATTCGCTAACTGCGACTTTGTTAAATGATGGTAGAATGAAATTAGCAAAATACAGAGATAACTCTGCAAAATTGCTAAATTCAAACTTTTCGTTTCATTAATTGCAGATTTCTCACTTAAAGGTGCAAAAAAACAATTCGATATTATTTGCAGATTGCTTCTTAAATGTGCAATTGAGACTCTGCTTCTAATTAAATCTTTCTCACAATGGAGGTTGATTTCTTGGAATTAAATGATAAGATTAAAGCGCTCCGAGCGCGAAAAGGACTCACTCAAAAGGCTCTTTCAGAGCTTACGGGAATATCGATAAGAACGATAATCAATTACGAGACATATGGAAAAGTTCCTAAAAACCGAAAGGCTTTGGAAGCCTTGGCAAAGGCTCTTGATGTTGATGTGTCATATCTGGCTCAAGACAAAAAGGAGTGTGCATTGTCAAATGACGACCGCATAAGCGAAGAAACTAAAACCTCTTTGCTTCTCTATGACGCTACATCATTTATATCAAATACCAATATCTCTGATAAACAAAAAGAGCATTTTGTTCTGTCGATAAACGAAGCTTATTGGAAATTCCTCAGTAAGCAAAGAAAAGGCAAATAACGGGAATAACAAAAGCGACTGCCCTCTGAAATGAGGTTGCAGTCGCTTCTTCGTTTTGCAGTACAATTTACTTTTCTTCAATGGTTACATTTTCGATTTCTAAGCCGTTCTCTCTGTTATCCATGCGTCCGCCGCGTTCTCTCTGAACTTTTTCATAGGCTGCAAGAGCTTCATTCATAATCGTAAACATTTCCTTTTGCTTTATGTCGTTCTCTTCGCCCAACAGCTTTTGCTTGAAGGCTGAAACAACTTTGTTGAGGTTGCTTAGATTAATGTAATCGTTATTTGACATGCCGTGCTCGACCAATCTGTCATTAAGTGTTCGTTGAAGAGATTCTATTATCTGCCCCTGTCCGGACAGCACCTTCTGCATCTCTTTGCTTTGCAGCTGAAGCGTCTCGCCCATCTGATTTTTACTCTTTTCGGCTGACTCGGCTATGCGCTTATATTCTTCAACAGACTTCTCGGCTTGTCTCATAATATCGGTTTGTTTCCTGTAGTTAGCAAGGCGCTCTGATTTGTAATGTTCGTTGGCCCTTGCATAATAGTCTTCAAGATTTTCTCCTTTTGTCGGAGCCGGAAGGTTTTCCTGTGCGACCTTTTGTGTCGCATTTCTAAGCTGCTGCATGGTCTTGTAAGAAACAGGAGTACTTTCCATTCCTCTTTCAAGTCCCAACTTTTTAACTGATTCCGCATAAGACGTCTGCATGGCCGCGCAGCGTTCGCGTCCGTTAATATATTCGGATGCATACAAGCGCCCGTCAACAATCGGAACAACGACCGCATGAATATGCGGCGACGATTCGTCTCCGTGATAAATAGCTGATACGACATTGTCTTTTCCGAAGTAGTTTCTTACCCATTCTACGCTTCGTTTCTTCCACTCTTCAAGATCAACTTCGCTTTGCTTTCCGGTAAATGTCATCATAACTTCGAGCGCCTTGATGCACCCCTTTTTGGGCTGGATATTTTGCTCGGCGAGCTTGTTCTTGTAAGCGTCAATATAATCTTGACTTTCCAGTTTGATCAACTCTTCATTCAAATACGCTTTTGCAGGATCCGCATTGTCGGGTTGTTCTTTGCGGAAATTGTGTGCAGCCGAAGCTGCCATTTCGCCGGTCGTTTTCAGCTTGGCAAATTTTACGACTGCATAATTCGTTTTGTTTTCAAACATACCATCACTCCTTCGTTGGTTTAGTCGAGTAAAGTATGTAAGATGGACGGGAATGTTTTGAGGGTTATCTCTTGTGCTAACAAAGAAAAGAAATGATGAAACTTTTTGACACAATTTTTTTCTCTCCGAAAACGGTCGTCATAACCTGTAATGACAACATATCGTCATATGACAACACAACAGACAAAACGCCCTCTCGGCGTTTTCCATACAGGACACAAAAAGAAATCAAACGGTCATCCGAACTGCCTAACGAAACATATCCGTTTATCAATCTTTTCGCTCATCTGTATTAACAGAACGAACATTAAACGGTCCCTTTGCGAGAACATATTCAGATGTTCAGAATCACAAAATCATCAACTGAACACGCTCATGCGACAATAAACAGAACAATACCAGAACATCAAACAGAAAAACTCGCAAACAATGAAGAAAAAGAAAGACCCACCTCAAAATCAAATGAAACAATCCAAATTTGACCTACAACATCACGATAAACAAACCAATCCAAACCTCCACACAATCACTCCCATCAAAATCTCTCTCTGAACAACCAAAATCAATCAAACTGTTTTCCAACAAAAAATCTCACACAAGAATCCGTCAGAATAATAAATGAAGTCAGAATAACGGAGAGGAAAACGAAACAAAAAAAGAAACGCATGACAGAAGTTTCGAATAGAAAAAGCGCATGAACGACTTTGAATATAACCCGTCCATATATCATTTAACATCCTCTCATATATTCATCTTTCTATATGTGAAAATGAGCGGAATGTGAAAAGAGATGAAATTGATTTTTTTGAAAGACAGATATGGGAAACGATAAGGAGTGTCTACGCGCCTTCTGAAAGTCACAGTCGTGATTGCTTACTAACGCCCGGTAATCCATCAAAAGGAAATCAAAAAGAGGGTATGAAAAGAGAAAAGAGAAACAAACGGAAAACAACGATGTTTTCCTATTAGACATCGTACAATGTCCTGACATCACTCCACCTTCTGAATAAACGATAAAACTTCTCTTAATAAGTCGCAAGTCTGAACTGCGACTTTTGCTCCGACATATAAAACCAATCATCTTATGTTCCTCAATGTCCCGCTTTCTGAATAACGGTTCTCGTATAAATCTTTCTGTATAGTGTCTCCCAATTTCCATTCAGAAACATCAGTAAAACAAAAGTGAGACGGTCGTGACCTTCTGACGAATAAGTTGAGGAATAGGTTGAAAATTCAGATGTAAATATCAGTGTGCCGGAACGCGCCGTTCTTCTGTATAAAAAACTATATTGTTCCGCGATATACAAATTCAAAAATACTAAAAAAATATTCAAATCTGTGATTTTATGATGTGAGCGACCATATACTATCAATAGAGGGAAAAATATGTCGAATAGGGAATTTGATATGCGTGTTTTGTCAAATACCATAAAGCTGAGAATTGGGATACGAGACCGACTGATAAATGCGCCGCGATTGATATCCGATAGTTAACTATTTCTCCGTATATGCCGTGAACTTAATTTTTGCTTTGCTCGTGATATGCGCATGGTTCAGTTTACGAAGAAAGAAGCTCGAATATATAAATGAAACGCAGTAGCCTGAGCATTGTTCCAAATACCGTTTTGCCTTGCTTGTATAAATACCATAAAGCTGAGAAATGAGATGTCTGAGAGATAAAATTCCAAATATACCTGAGAAAATGATGTGAGTGATAATAGGGGAATGAGTGATACCAAATATGCTGAGACACATAACCGAGATGGATGATAATACCAAACATAGTGATACAGTGGGTCGAGGGACGGAAAACAGGAAAACGGAAAACAGTGTCAGAAAGAAAAGAAGGGGAGCGCGGGCGGAGATAGCTGCAATTTTCACTTCCTGCAAAACTGCAATTTTGCACCTGCAACGGATCTGCAACTGCAAATGTGCAATGTGAAGACGGAAACAAAAAAGAGCAGCCGAAACTGACTGCTCTCTGAAACGGTTCAATTAAATGAATTCCGGCATGTTGTTAAAAAAGTCTCTGTCGTATTCTACTGATAAAGGAATCTCATATCCGAGCTTGTTCATTTCCCGTACCTTAATGAGGAGTAAGTTCGGATTAACGCACAGCAACTGAGCCGCCTTGCTCAGGTCATTGACCTGTCTGATGAGATTAAGGACTTCATCGTTGCTCAATAGCAAATGAGCGGCAAATGCATTGGCTTCGTATTCTGTGATATCTTTGATGTTCAAAAGACCGAATTCCTTAAACTCATTGTTTTGAGCCAATGCTCTGTGCAGCCTGTCGTGACCTATCTCGTGCGCTGTCACGAGTTGCTCGGTATGATAACTCAGACCGTCATTGAGAATGATTATTCGATTTCTCCAACGATATGTGTAGAGACCCAGCAAAGTGTCAAAATCATGATATAAGACCTTAATACCGATTTCTCTTGCGATCTGAGCAGCGTCCCTTGTATCGCATCGATCGATAAGCTCCTCTGCTTTTCTGTATATCCCAACAGAATCAATCAATGCCGCCACCTCCTTATTTCTATATACCCCAACTTATCTCCTGACAAAGAATTCTTCCTTAATAAGTTCTCTTCGCCCGCTCTCAAACGAGTCGGATTTTATGAGATACCAGTTGCGAAGATTCTCGGAATAATCCGCCTCGCCCTTGTATCTGTAAAGAATAACCATTTCGATCCGATCTTCGTGTTTGCAAATATCGTCAATTGACGTAGTGAAGCAAAAATCATCTTTAGCAGCTTCGGACATATACTCATCTGAAATATTTAAGTGATCGGACGGATAATTGTCAAACATCTCTCTTGATTCGGAGCTTATCCATAAAGCTGCTTTGGAGGAAAGCTGCAATATTCGTTCGATGACTTCACAATTGCAATCTGTTTCTGAACAGCAAAAAACCGTCATGTCTATATCATCCTTGTTCTTTATTCTTGCGTCCGAATTTCTCTGAATTCTCTTTTTTGCAGAGCCAGTAAGCTTCCTGTAAGGCGAGCATAACACCTTCTTTGTCGGCGTCTGAAAGCTCACCGCCTGCGAAAAGCGCATGTGCGTCTCTTATGAGACTTTCGGCCTGAGCTGCTCCTCTTGTGCCGTATTTCGCTTTTGCTTCGAAAACGAAATCTTCGCCCTCGTTCTTGAGCTCACAGACATCGACCTTCAACACTCTGGCGAGATCGGAATATACCTGTCTGTTCTTCGGATATGTCTTCCCGTGTTCGTAATTGTTAATGGTGTTTCTGCCTACACCGGATTTCTCGGCAAGCTCGGCCTGCGTCATGTTTTGTTCAGTTCGATACAAACGTAATTTTTCACCGAACGTCATTGGTAAAACCTCCCTTGGGACGATAAATGCGAGCAAAATGCACAAATAAATTGAGCAAAGTCCGTTTTATTGGCTTGACAAGCACAAATTAATTGTGTATAATCTGGATAACGCACAAGTAAATTGTGCATTTGATGGCTATATTTTATACCAACTTGTGCAAAAAGTCAATAGGGTAATTAAAAAAATTATATAAGGAGGATAAATAATGAACAGGGTGATGTTATCAGGACGGCATGAGCCGTGTATAAGGGAAGGAGTTGTCGGATGCGATGGTTATGCATATAAATTTGATTGTTTGTACTGTCTCATCGTCAGTGAGAGCAGGAGGCATGTCAATGACGGCATAGTCGAAAATTCAATCATTTATGTTGATAGCAGTATTCCTTATGAGAAGGACAAGCTTAATGTCTTTGTTAACGACATGGGCGAGTTTGAATTATCGGCGAACCGTGAAAATGACAAAGACTACTCAGGCAGAGTTATTATGACCATTAATCAATATGACTGAAATGAGAAAGGAGTCCCATAAATGAAAAAGAACGCCTACGGACCTAAGACAAAAGAAGAAGCCCTTGATAAAAACACACTTGAACTGCTCAAAAACTATCGTGAGATAAAATGGAGCATAGAGATCGCCGGCGCTGAACTGAAACAGGATGTTGAACAGCGGTACTTTATGCCCGTCGGAGATTATCTCGACGCACTTTACGGTGCGGGCGTAGAGCAGAGATATGACCGCCGAATTGAGTCGCTTGCTAAAAGCGCGGAAATGTCGGTGAGGATGTTATCGGTACTTCATTTGGCTTTAGAAAAAATAAAGGACAAACACGAGAGAGGCGAAGAGTATTACTATGTACTCTATTATTCGTTTCTGTACAAATCGAAGCTTTCTCTTGCTCAGATCATTTCGTGTTTAGCCGCAAAAGGCTTTGTGTATGAAGACAGAACGTATTATCGCAGAAGGAATGAAGCAATCGAGGTCCTTTCGGTAGTTCTTTGGGGATGCACGGCAAATCACTTGAAATTAATGCCGGATGAGCATTACCAAACCGCTTGATTTTTAATTTCAATCTTACATATTTTCTTTGCCGACAAGTAAAAGTCGTTAAAACAATCTGTGCTCTGTGTAACTGCTCTGTTGCACAGAGACATCGTTGGTGCAATGAACATTTGCAACGCCAACTGAGGCAAGCGGTAACAGTTTGCCTGCCTACGGAACTATACGTTCTGCCGTAGGACAGGGTAATGGCATACCCTTAGCTTGAGGTTGAAGGCAGCAGAAATGTATTGTCGTTGCGGCTTAACAGCCGACCTCACTCAAGAATCCCACTGCGTAAGCTGTGGGAGTGTCAAATACTTTTTCCGTCAAGTGCGAGACAAGAACATGGAGTTCCTGTCAAACGCTTCCGCTGCACAGTGGACGCTACAACAAACGGACGATTTCAAATCACGATCGTCACAGGTGAAAACAACCACCGAAAAACGCCACTTCGGATAAATCCGTCGGGGATAAAAGTCTTATGTTTCCACATAACGACCGGGCGTTTGGAAAGCCGCCGTATACAGATGGCGCAATTGTTGTTCAGAATGTTTTGGGTCTGCGGACCGGTTTATCAAGAAAACCTCATGCAGCGATACTGTGCGGCATTGCAGATTGTTGCGCTGCAAAATCGAATATAGCCCTGACATTCTGTTGTTGCTCGGCGCAATGACAGAGGGAGAGGTCTTAGAAGCGGTAGTTCCCTCTCAGTAAACAAGAACTCTCGGTGAGCCTCAGCCGCTGCGGACAAATTGGGGTGGCACGTCAATTGCAATGGGTAACTGTGATTGACGGACGTCAGAGAGTTGGCACCTACTCTTCCTCCGGCAACAGCGGAGGTCAGGCAAACAAAATAAAAGGTGCGGAGTGGTTGAACCGCGTAAATCACTTTTACCGGTTCCTTGGGCTGTGGCTTATGCCGGGCGCTTGTTCTCTTGTAATCGTTGATTACAGCTCTTCAGGGCAGCTATTGGAGAGGCGAGGACTCGTATCCCGTTACCTGCTGAACGATCTTCCTGATACCTCAGGGGTTTGATTCTTTTAGTTCGGAATGTTCAAAGTGTAACAGTAAACCCAAAAGGGGGCAGTGCGCCCTTTTTTGAAAAACGCTGTTGCATTATGGGGCATTCCCAGCTTCACTCCCAAAGCCTAACGTTCCTTGGGGTTTGGGTTTTGAGGCAGCGTTTCAGTTAGCTGCTGAGAAACACAAACAAGACAAACAAATACAGACATAAGCAAACAGAATGCAGATAGATGCAAAACAAATCAAAACTGTTTAATCAACTGTATCACTACTGTTAACATCTCTCAGAACAAGCAGAGAGAGTACAGAGAGCTAACAGATATATATAACATACAATGGCATAACAAATACATCGAACACTTTCCTTCTTCATAACAGTAAAACATATAATGACATAACTAAAAAATATTATTATATTTTGTCCAATTATTGATATCTGCTACGTTATAACTTATAGGTGGATAGATTGAAGGGAGGCTTTAGTTAAAAAGCAACGATAGATGCACAATATTTTAAATTAGTTGCATTCACCATATCTGATTTGAAAGGACGGCTGATTAAAAGAAGAGTAAAATAACGCAAAGTTTAGTTACTATCACAAAGGAGAATACACGAACAAATTCAAAACTACATTATGAACAACTAAATCAGGAAAGGAAAGATACGATGGAACGCTCAAATAAAACTAAAGTGGTGTGTTTTTTGATTTCCGTATTGCTTGTAATGCAAATTGTTCCTTTTTCATCTTTTGCGATTCAAAGCGAAGTTGCCTACAAGGACTCCATAACCAACTTGTCCGAAAACACTCTTGGAACCGAACCTGAAATCCTTTATGAAATTGTTGATGAAAGAGATGAATTCACGAAAGTCTACAAACTTTCAAATGGCTCGTACTGCGAAATAATATCCAACACGCCGATTCATAGATACAGCAACGGCACTTGGGACGAACCAATGTCGGGCAATTTTAATGAACCGACTACGATCAATGATGCTACGAACGGTATGACTGCGGCAGCTCAATCAATTTCTAATGTTAATGCAGTATCTTCAATAACCTCGAATATCAGTACCGAAACTAAAAGCAGTTTTTCAGTTTATCCGTTAGAGGTAAGCCTGACAGACCCGGATTACATGGTTGCCTCTAGCGAAAACAAAGTTAACTCAGAGAGAGCGATAATTGCCGTTCCTAAAGGTATTGATTCCTATGTCGGGAAAATGCGAGGAATTATTTCTGTACAGATAAAGGTAAACTGCAATGATAATGCTAAGACGGGAGTCGGAGGTATAGAAATACACCGGAATTTATTACCTTGGAATGGCGCTGCCGATGCACTATACAGTATAAGTGATTCTTTCGCCGACCGAAAATACGGTTACAATACAATTAATGGTTCCGGCACATATAGTTGGGACATAACAGATTTGTATTATTGCTGGGAAAATGGTATCGAAGATAATTACGGCGTCGTTTTTATGACTATGGATGGAGCCGATGCTACTTTTCTTAATCAGTTTTTGGTAATCCAATATAAAGACATCGAAACATTCGATGAAAGCTTTGAGTATACATCGATCAATAACGGCAGAGCGGGTGAAATATTCATAAATGAATTTACACATTTGCCGTCGTTAAAGTTTGATCTCTTTTCGTCTGAGAGCGAAATTTTGCCGGTGGCCATAAAAATGATGTACAGCCGAAATTTCTATAATACACCTATCCAATATGGATATAACTGGGGTATTAACTATTTGGGGACGCTTGAATACAAAAACACAGCGTTCGTGTGGGATAATTTTGACGGAAGCACTATTGTTTTCCAAGCAACAAACCCTCAACAGAAAGATAGTTTGGGCAGAGTCAAATGGACGGAGCCAACAAACAGTTTCGTTTTATGGGTCGACTCGCTAAAAAGTTTTGACGCAGACCCTGATTTTTCAAATAACCTTATCGTGTCATCAGAAGATGAATTGAAATACGAGTTTAATAAGGGTCAGGGTCGAGTTGCAAAGGCGAGCAAAATAATCAACAAATACGGAAACAAAATAGAAATAGGTTATACTGCCGGACAACTCATTTCATATATTAAAGACGGCGCGGGTCAGAAGTATGTGTTTGAGTATGCTCCGCATAAGACTAACGGTATAGATAGTTTGAATAGAATCGTTTTGGTCAATTCAAATAATTCGGATGTTGTTTTGGGAGGAAAAACTCAGGACATTGAATTTACTTACAGCAATTTGGCAGACCTTAAGAATACAATGCAAGAACTGGTGGATCAGCCCAATAACAGCGGATTATCTGATGAAAACATGCTTCTACTGACTTCTGTTAAATTTCCGGATGATAAAAGTGTACGCTTTGGATATAACAGTTTAGGTTGGCTGACGAGCTCCGTTAATATTGACAATCAGAAAGTTGAATTGACCTACGTTTCAAAAAATGAAGTGTCAGAGAATAGTCAGTCTTCGAATAGCACGGAAGTTTCCATGACAAACGGAGTAAAAAAGTGTGTTAAAACTAACGGCAACACGGTGGTTGAAGACGTGAGTTTTGGAGCAGATTCTTCATACAAAAGGAAAACTTCATGGTGGGATAAGGACGCTCGAAGAACTGCGAAGGATACATCATTTTATAACACCAACTTGCAACGAGTTGCATACGTCGATAAAGACGGTAGCAAGTTCTATTATTGTTACAGCATCAATTCAGATCAGAGCGCCTATGAAATACCCCAATCAGATGGCGTTAACCTTGTGCTGAATTCAAGCTTTGAAGGCCGTGTGGGATTTAATCCCAAAAAAGCTGCAAATTGGGATACATCCGATGCCGTAGTGTTTCGCGATAACAGACCCAATGAAACGCCATACTGCATGCGAATAAAAGATGGAAATGAAAATAACGAGTATTATGCGGAACAGACAATTGATATATCAAGCGTCGAAAATATATCGACCGGTGACATCCTGGCAATTGGCGGAGAAGGGTATTGCTCAGGAACAATTCCGGAAAGCAGCAGATTTTTCGGAATAAAAGTTTATGGTGTTTATTCGACTTCGGGAATGAGAGAGATTTGCTCTGTTGCTTTTGACAATTCTCTGTACGGAGAGTGGCAGTCTCGCTTATCTGCATTTAGAATTGACATGGGCAATGCTGAGAATTCATTGGAATCCTTGGTCGTCAGATGTGTTCTTTCACATCAAAGTGGTGAGTATTATTTTGATGATATCTCTTTGAGCTTAGTGTATGACAGCGATGCAACACAAGGAGACTCGTGCAACTGCGGTGATCTTTGTAAGTATGAGCTTGGTACATGCCCTTGTGAATGTATTGTTGAAGAAGGAACCGTTTGTTCCTGTGTGAGCTGTAATGCAAATACGAGCTATCATATTTCCGATATTAATGGAAATATAACCAGCTTAACTAAAACCGATGGAATCAAGAGCATGATCACCAACTTTAATTATGATGATTCCGGTACACATATCACGTCTGTCGTTGATGAGAATGGGCAGACAACAAATTATTCATATGATAATGCGACCGGGCTTCTGACGTCGGTTAGTGACAGCAACGGCAGCACAAATTATGCATACGACTCAATGGGCGCTCTTAAAACGGTTTCAAGAGCCGTTGACAATTTGTCATCCGACAGTGTGGTTTATACCACAAACTACGGCTATACAAATGACAGAATTTCTGAGATCACTCACAATGGTTTTACTTACTTTTTTGAATATGATTCTTTTGGAAACTGTACAAAAGTATATGTCGGTCAACCTGAGGAAGGCGGAAGTAAAACTCTGCTTGTTGATTACGAATACTCAGACAATACGCGTTCGCAAAATCTTAATAAAATTACATATGCCAACGGAGATACCATCACCTATTCATATGCCAACAATCTTATCGATTGGATTTCATTCGATGACGGAGAAACGAAGGCTTATGAATACGAGTATGACTCGAGCGGTAATATAAAAACGGTTGTCGACACATTAAGCGATATTACGACCAAATATAACTATACAGTAAGAAATGCTGATAACACTACAACGACATATGAGGCTTATGTTTACAGGACTTCCGATCCTAACACCGTAAAGTACTGCAGAAAAACCGTTGACGGAATTACATACGACATATTTGCCGACGTAACGTTTTCGGAAAGTGAACCGACCAATAACTATTACGGTCAGACCGGAATAACAGTAACCTCTAATAACGTTAGTTATCATAAGAGACAGTTTGTCACCGCTAATGCTACCGACTATTTCGGGAGAAAAATAAACACTCCTGCTAACACCTCGATAACAAAAGATGAAAATAGTGACACAATGTCTTCAAGCAGCGTAATAATCGAAAAAGACCTACAGGGTAATAGCATCGCCAAAAGTGAAATGTTCTATTATTATGACGACACAGAGAGTTCAGCATTTTCGCGGGTCTCCGGCTTCAAGAATCATATTTCTGAAATCGTTGACGAGAATTCATCATCCGGTTGGAGTGATAACAACGAGTATAGATATGAATATGACAACTGCGGCAATATAACTCATATTTATAGTGTATCCGGCGAAAACCAGTCTTTGCGATATAGGTATGCCTACAATGCTGCCAATCAGCTTGTCCGAGAGGACAATCAGCCTCTTAACAAGACATATGTTTACGAATACGATGCGGGCGGAAATCTGTCCGCCAAAAAAACATATGCATATACCTTGGAGGAACCCGAAAACATCGTTGACAATATTGGATTGTCGTATGACTCCGTTTGGAAAGATAAGCTGACCTCGTTCGGCGATTCCGTTATTACATATGATAGTCTCGGGAATCCTACAAGTTGTGATGGAAAAACATTTGAGTGGAGGGGCAGGCAGCTGATTTCACTCAAAAAGGAAAATCAAAAAATCTATTATACATACGATAGTGAGGGCAACTGCACATCAAAGACATATTATAATCTCGGGACTGATGACAACGGTAATGAAACCGAAACCTTTGCTTCAAGAACTGATTTTGTCTGGAAAGATGGCAAACTCATATATCAGTATACAAACACTAATTTTACTCTTAAATATCTCTACGACTCAAAGGGCGAACCGTATGGATTTATAACCAAAGGGGAAGGCATTTTTGACACAGTTTGTGTTTTTTACTATGTGAAAAACATGCAGGGAGATATTGAAAGAATTATCGGCGGCAATACAAGCAATACCTTTGTGCGTTATAAATATGATGCTTGGGGTAATGTTGATATGAGCTTTTCAACATCAGACTTTTCGTTGATGCTTGCAGGCTTAATTGTTTCCGGCAATAATATGCTGACATATAGAGGTTATTTCTATGATATGGATGCAGATATGTATCTGCTTAAATCAAGATATTATAATCCTAAATGGGGACGCTTTATCAGCCTTGATTTAACCGAAACAGCACAAAGCGCTCAGACTGATGTCCTAAGCGCAAACCTCTACTTATATTGCTTGAACAACCCGGTAAACTTTACAGATCCGAGCGGATTGGCTTCTCAGAAAAATGTTTTCATCGTCTATAGTAAGCGTGGCAGCGATTTTATTGAACAGGCCAATTGGATGAAACGCTATGCGTATAGTAATAAAAACTGTCTCACACGCTATGTCGAAAAAGTTTCAGATTTTGAGAAAGAATGGAACACTTTATCGAGCTATAGCGTAAAAGATATACATCTATATTTTCACGGTGGAGCAGGAAAGCTATATTTTTATAACGAGAGTATGTCTGTCGGAAGAATAAAAAGGCTGAAAAAGTTAAATATTTCAGGTAAGGTATATTTGTACTCTTGCCATGGAGGAACAAACAATAGCAGTCGAGAGAGCGCAGCTGGTGCGGTATCAACTTTGGTGTTTGGTTCACGGGTTAGAGCGGTAGTGAACGGAAATGTTTATTACAGAAGTTGGTATCAGATTTTTCAACGCAAACCATTGACTAAAGAGAAAAATGCATATTGGGCCGATTTCTACTGTGATGAGTTTAGAGGTAAAATGAAAGTTTATGCGAATTCAATAGGGAAAACATGGAGGCTCTAATATGGAAAAATTGTTAAAATTCGCAATTCTGTTTCTGCTTGTTGTTTTACTTTCAGTATCTTGTGTGGCTCTATACAATGTAAAATTTAATCTGCCGTTTGAGCCTGTGGAGCGGATCGCTGTTGATGATATTCCAGATTCCGAGCTCGCGTGGTTCTCGCTGAGAGATGAAAAATACAGCGGATTTTTCACCCTTGAGAAGCTGACCGAATACGGCGTGGATGCGAGCGATCTGAATTTAGATTTTTCGTATTACACATATATCGTGACCTGCGGGCACGAGCTGAGGAGCATTAAATACAGCCTCTCGCAAACCAAAAACCGCAGATTTCTTTTCATCCCTAAGCAGTTCGTCGGCATAATTGAGCTGCAATATGACCCCTCACCGTATGTGTATATATACAGGGTCAAAAAACTTGATATTGACTGCGATTACCACGAACGCAGTAAAAACGTGTACTATGTAAAATGATTTGTAAGCGGGGCAATGGAAAACCGTTGCCCCAGCCAAAGAATCGTTTGTTGGAAAATTTGCCGATAGTGCTATTAAAACTAATCGGTGATTAAATGAGGTGAACTTATGAAAAAAATTCTCAGTTGTTTAATAGCCTTATTGATAGCGTTAAGCTCTTTGTCGCTGATCAGCTTCAGCTCTTTCGGCACCGAAAGCGACACTATGGACATCGACGAATTCTCGAAGCAGATACGGAAGATGGTGGCTGAATATAAGCCCGACAATAACTCGGAGATCCAAACCTATTCTGTTGAGGCGGAAGAGGATTTGTCTGAATTTGAAACCATGCGTTTGATCGTCAAATCGGATGAGGAAATTGACACTCTGAATGCCGCTTCGGTCATTTCGGGCTACCGTGATCTGTGGATCTTACAGTTTGAGTCCGCCAATGACGCAGCGGAAGCATTTGAATATTACTCAGCGCTTGACAAGGTTGAATATGTTGAGCCTGACCGTATTGTAACTTTGGATACATTCGAGCCTTCTGCACCCGAAATCCACGAGAACGGCCATCTGTCATGGGGGCCTGAGGCGATCGGCAGCGATGAGGTATTAAAATATCTGACCGACAACTCCATTGAGCTTCCGGAAGTCAAGGTCGGCGTCCTCGACAGCGGGATTGACAATAATCATGAGTTTCTGAAAGACAGATTAATAGACGAAGGATTGAATTTCAGCGCATCCGGCGATGATACCGGTATGTTCGACGGCCACGATTCGCACGGGACACATGTCGCAGGTATAATTGTGGATAATTCTCCCTCTTCGGTTAAACTCAGAAGTTACAAAGTGTTTGACTCCGAAGGCAATTCGAGTGTGTCTATTATCATACCGGCCATTGACAAGGCTGCCGCCGACGGCATGGATGTTATCAACTGCAGTTTCACTTACTATAATTCCGATACCTTCACGGAAACCTTGCTCAACGCTTACAACAGCGGCTTGACGATTGTCGCGTCTGTCGGTAACGAAAATGTGCGTTTTCGGTCTCTTTCGCCGGCCTCAATTAATGAAGTAATTGCGGTGGGGGCAGCCGGCAGAGATCTGCTGCCGACCGACTATTCAAACTTTGGCAGTTCGCTTGATATCATCGCTCCCGGAGATGATATATACAGTACATATAACGATAATGGATACGGTCTTATGTCAGGTACTTCGATGGCAGCGCCGTTTGTCGTGGCAAGCGCAGCGACCCTGATCGGAATGGAGCCGGATCTAACTCCGGCACAGATCGAGAAAAGACTTAAAGACAACGCAGTCCCGATCGACGCTCCGTGCCCGACGATTAAATGCGGAAGCGGAATGCTGAATATTCTGCAGGCGGTGAACACAGAGCATGCTCCTAACGCAGAGATAAACATTAAAAGCGGAATATATCAGGACAGCGTTACGGTGGAATTCACTGCCACCCCTAATACAAAGGTATATTATACCACCGACAACTCCCTCCCTACAGAGTTTGACGGAACCCTGTATGCCGAACCGTTCACAGTTACCGAAACATGTGATTTAAGGTGGAGAACATATTCCGATGACCCAAAAATCCTCAGCAGCGGTACCGATAATGTCAAAGTGCAAGTATTCAGTCATGCCAATGAAACCGAGTTCACCGTTTCGGAGAGCGGAGATTTGACGGGATACGCCGGAACAAAAAACTCTGTTATCGTCCCCGAGACCGTCGACGGTGTCACAGTTACCTCTGTCGGCGAGAACGCATTCAACAGCGAAAGCGGCGCTGCTTTCAAAGAGATAATACTGCCGGATACAGTCGTTGAAATAAAGGATAATGCCTTTAACTCAAACACTGCTATTGAGTATGTCGCCGCAAAAGGTGCTGAGACCGTCGGAGCAAGTGCGTTTGAGAAATGCACGGCTTTCACGGCTTTTGACGCACCGAAAGTTAAAGTTATAAAAGCCAGTGCATTCCAAAAATGCGAGAAATTTTCAGGCTTCAATTCTTTTGATGTTGAGTTGATCTACGACCTCGCTTTTGAAAGTGTTAAAGGAATAAAAGAACTGAAACTTGATAAACTGACCGGCTTTGGAATAGAGGCATTTAAAAACAGTTATCTTGAAAAGGTGACTCTTTCATCACTTCAAAGCTTCGGAACAATAGATAAACCTTCAAAATACAGCAACGCGTTCAGATATTGCGAATTTTTAGAGGAATTGTATCTGCCCGAAGTAGTGACTTTGAGCGGAACCGGTTGGAATAAAACAAGCGGACATTTTCAGAGGCTTGGAAGTCTACGCGTTTTCAGTGCGCCCAAACTGAAAACGCTTCCAGAGCTTGCTCTTGATGATTGTTACAGTCTTGAAAAAGTGAATCTTGAAAGCGTCGAGTCAATAGGCAACCGGGCGCTTCGATCTTGCACCCCATTGAAATACTTATATTTGCCGAATGTAAAAACGGTCGGCTATGGCGCTTTGTCGCGCTGTGATCTCGAATTCGTCTATTTCGGCGCACTGGAGAAACTCTGGGCGACCTTCCCCAATGACTGCACGGTGGTAATACCCGCAAGCGCTACATATGTTGAGTTTGATGAGATGTATTCTGCGGATAAAGAAATATGGAATGAGCCTATTAATATCAAAATCTACGGCACAAAAGGAAGCTATATCGAAACAAGGTCGGCCCAAAAATATTACTATTATAAGACCGAATTCATTCCGTTCCCGGTTGTAAAACAGGATCTGCCCGCCGAAATACGGCAGGATGACGGTAAGCTGGCAGTTGACGCATGGGGCTTCAATGTCACCTATCAGTGGTACGGCAGCATTGACGGCACAACAGAGAATTCGGTGAAACTCGATGGGCAGACCGATAAAGAGCTTACGCTCGCCGATTGCGACAGATACAAGGGCTATTTCTGTGTTATAACCGACCATGACGGCGAATTCGTCAACTCCGTTAATTCAAATGTCAGCAGCGTCATATATAACCCCGCTGATTATTCCGAATACAATGCTGCGGTCGCTTCCGTCCCGGCAATACTCACGATCTATACTGCTGAATCGGTGGCTGCCTTGCAGGAAGTGTTGAGCGTAGATGTCTCCGGCAAAACCGCTCTTGAGCAGAAAGCGATAGACGCTCAGACCAAAGCTATCCTTGACGCTATAGCGGCGCTTCAGCTGAGATCCGCCGATTATGCAGAGCTCGACGCGGCGCTTAAAGCCGTGCCCGGCGACCTTACGATTTACACGGATGAGAGCAGAGCGGAGCTCGATGCGCTTCTCGCTTCAATCGACAGAGAGCTTGACATAACCAAGCAGGAGCAGGTCGACAAATGGGCAAAGGATATTGACGTTGCGGTCAAGGCGCTGGTGCTGAAGCCTGCGGATTATACCAGCCTCAAAAACGCACTTGCCGCCATCCCGGCAGATCTCTCGGCTTACACTCCGGAGAGCGTCGCCGCCCTGCAAGAGATCGTCGACGGCATTGACTATTCGCTCGACATTACTCAGCAGGATAAGGTCGATGAATATACCCGCCAAGTGCTCGAAGCTACCGAAAACCTGAAGAAAGAATGCCTGCTCATTAGGCTGTTCAGAGCGATCATCTCATTCTTCAAAAAAGTTATCTTGATCGTGAAGAATTTCATTTTCGGGTTGATTAAAAATGGATAATGGATGATGAATGTTTTTCGCCCCACATGAGACATCTTGTGTGGGGCGAAAGATAGGTGGAGGATAAAATAATGAAAGCGTTAAAAGCAGCTCTTTTGATTTTAACTTTTTCACTTTTGCTTTGCTCATGCAGGGTGACTTCTTCAAACTCGAAAAATGATGATGTTTTATCGGATACAACATCTCAACACTATTCAATCGTTGACAACGGAAATGTAGCCTTATCTTCGTTTAATGTCAAAGTTCCCGATGATTTATCGTTAACATCGAGCGGCGGCGATCCGGTTTTCATAAGTGATGATGGTGAGCTGCAAATTATGATAATCGATAAGACTCAGACAGTTGCAGATTTAGCTGAATATATCAACAAAGTCTACGCACAATACTCTGGTGTTACAGAATCCATAACAGACATTGAAAGGATCCAGATTAACAGTTCAAGCGCCAAACGATTCTCTTTTAGCATTTTGAATGAAGAAAAAGACAATGTAACGGTGGTTCTGTATTTTTGGGAACTTAACGGTTCAAAAATTGAGATTAACGTAATGAAGAAAGGAAATTCGGAGTTTGATTTATCAGAAATTGACAAATTGGTCGCTTCGTTAAATTTTTCTTGACACTCTCACAACTTACGTAGTGAGCTTTCTTATCGTTTTTGTAATATAACATATCTGTAAGACAATTCGGCAAAGCAAATATTTGATTTGAAAATCGGAAAAATACATAATAAAAGTTGAATTATAACAATATTTGTAGTAATATATGGTGTAAGAACAAAAAACTAATGTTAAAGGAAAATGATGTTGATGCTTACACTGTATCTGAGCCTTATAAGTACCGAAGCGGAAAGAAGCCGCTTTGAAGAAGTTTATTCTCAATGCAGAAAGCAAATGATTGTCATTGCGACGTCGATATTAAAAAATGAAGCCGATGCGGAGGATGTTGTCCACGATGTTTTTTATTCGATAGCCTCATCTCATACGGATATTCTGGAAAAATTAGATAATCCGCAGGACCTGAAGAACTATATGTTCAAGGCGACCCAAAACAGAGCAATCAGCATGATAAGACGGCGCAAAGTACAGAGGGACAGCGAAAACAAGTTTATCAATTTCAATTTGGAATTAAATGATTCGGAATTTGTAGATAATATTTGCGACAAATTTGAATGCGAAAGTCTTCTCAGGGCGATACAGCAGCTCGACAATAAATATAGAGAGGTGCTTTATTACCATTTTGTGCTCAATTTGTCGGTAGCCGAAACTGCGGAAACGGTAGGCCGCCCGCAGGATACAGTGTATAAACAGTTATACAGAGGTAAGAAGAAACTTGAGGAAATTTTAATAAGAGGTGACAGTCAATATGTCTATGACGCGAAGTGAGTTTAATGAAACGTTCAGAAGTGTAATTTCGGAAGAGTTTGCCGATATACCGCCTGAATCTGAAATCCAATACGAATTCAGCAAGGAATTTCTGGATAAGATGCAGAAGCTCATTAACGGAACAGAGGATGATACGCATAAAGCGCAAAAGAAACACAGATCTTCCTTAACCGTTAAGAGAATCGTTGCTCTTGCGGCAGCATTGATAGTTTTGTTTACAGGTGCTATGAGCGTCGGCGCTGTCAGAGAGCCGGTGGTGAATTTCATTGTCAAGACTTACGAGGGATTCAAAAGAGTTTTGTTTTCCGGCGATTCCTTGACAGAGATAGACCATGTGTATGCGTTTGCGGAAGTACCCGAAGAATTCGTGGAAACACAAAGAATCTCAAATAAAGAAATGAATCTTGTGCGTTACGAGAATGGCGAGACGGGCGCTGTTATCGAATTATCTCAATCAATCACAACCGATTATTCTTTCTCCTTGGATAGTGAAAACGGAGAGATCAGAGCATTTAATGTTGACGGAAAAGAAATTAAAATCTATTGTGCTGAGTCGCAGGCCGTGTTCATTGCTTTTTGGATTGAAGATACATACAGCATGGAGCTGATTTATTCAGGAGAAACGGACACCGATGAATTGTTAAGATTGATAAATACAATAAAATAGCTTCAAAATCTGCATTTTTAATGAGACAGCTGTCACTTCGGTGACGGCTGTTTTTGTGTCCAAAAATTTTTTTGAAATTTTTGTCCAATTTTCGGCTGTTAAAGCGTTATATGTGTGTATGGGGAGAGGAGGTGAAAAAAATGCGGATAAATGTAACAAAAAGGGCGCTCTGCGCTGTCATTGCTTTAATTATGGCAATGTCGGCCTTTTCGGCTTTTGCGGCTGCACAGACGGTCGAGCCATGCTATAATAATGTGGAAAGAGTATCAAACCATGCAGAGGTTTCCTCCTCGGGCAAATTGACTGCAACAAACAGATATACAGCAGATGCGAATGTTTTCAGCAAGGCCATTATAACGACCTATGTTGAGAAAAAGGTTCTCGGTCTGTTTTGGAGCAGGGTCGATATCGGTCAAACCAATAATAAGTGGATCGACGTGAGATATGACAATGTTTATACCGGCACACACAGCGTTCAGCTGTCCGACAAAGGCACATACAGAGTGACGAGCGAGTTTGTCGTGTATGGCTCCGGCGGCCCGGCAGATACCGTAACCGAAACAGCAACAACCGAATACAAGTAAGCTGACAAAAAACAGAGGCACCTTTTGAAAACCGTTTTACTTATAGGCTCAAAAGTGTCTCTTGTTTTTTTACGCTGTCAAAAACGGCAATCAGACCGGCATAGTTGACAGTATTCTCTTCCTTAAATCAATCGGCGACTCATATACGGCGCTGCTGCCTGAGCTCAACTACGATTATGATGCGAATGGGAATATCACTCATGTTTTTGAATCAGATAATCAGGTGATAAGATATTATTATGACGGATTGAATCGACTCGTTCGTAAGGATAATAATTATATTGACAAAACAATTACTTACTGTTATGATAAGTGTGGTGAAAAAGGTGATGCACGAAGACTGCAAGACCGTTCAAATAAAAAACATATAATTAATAATGCTAATAAAAACTTAGAAAATGCAACGATTCTTGTTTTGGTTGGTGGTATAATTGGTGCGTTGGCATATACGATGTCCGAATTCGTTTCGCCGATTGTAAGTACTGTGCTCATTTAGAAAGGACCGATATTATGAAAAAAGTATTAAATAAAATATCAAATGATGAGATAGTTGCGCTGTATTTTGGAAACGGCGATAAGTTTTTTTGCGGTAAAATTACTGCCATAGATGAAGAATTCTTTGTTTTGCGTTCATACACCCCCTACGGCTCCTACGATGGTTACATGGTTAAAAAGATTGGCGAGCTAAAGAGAATCGAGCAAAATAGCAAGTACTTGAATTCTTTGAACACTATGATAAAATGCAACCATATAGCCGACGATTCGGAGATAGCGGTTTCGGATGATTTTTTGAGATCCATGCTGCTTCATTCGTTTTCACACGGTCGAATTGTCACCCTTGAATTGGACGGATGTGAGGAATTGACAATCGGTTGTGTTACGGGAATTGAAGATGACATCATATCAATAAAGCAATATACCGAATACGGAGAATACGATGGTGTTTCATTTATATATTTAGAGGATATTATTTCACTTTATATTGATAGCGAAAATGAAAGAAAAGTTGAAGTAATAAAGAAAGACAATTGAGATGGGTGAACTTCAATTGCGAAGAATATAAACTTTGGAAGGAAATTATGGGATTAAACTTACGTTAATGAAGGGAGATATACATTTGAAATTTGTTAGAGTTGCGTTAAGCACAGTTTTAATTGTTATATTTATTATATCATTTTTAATATTCAAACCATCAATACTTGATGGGTCTGTTAATGAGATTGCAGAAACGATAGCTATGACAATAGCTGGGATTTATTGCGCTTTTGAAATTGTAAAAGCCATTGATTTTGATAAAATTTTTGTGTCAGGAAACAAGATTTCATTGTTTTGTTTGAGCTGCTGTTTAGCTTTTTATTCGCTGAAAGGCTGCACATTCAGTGTTACAAAAAATCCATTTAGTCAATTTGTCTTTCCGATAAGCGCTATGTTCATCAGCGTATTAAGTTTACTGAAAATTTGGATTATACCTAAAATTTCCAAAGCACAAAAAGCACGATATATTCTAACAGGAAGCTTGAATAAAAATGAGTGATTTGTTCCAGGCCTGTCAAAACTAACAGGATGCTTTCTGCGCTAGGCTGCTTTTCCAAAGACATTTTCACTTAATTGCAAATTTGAAATTAATCGGTTTCAGCGTGAGTTACCGCAATCGCAATTAACCGGTTGTAACCGGTTGCGTCAGCTCTCTGCCGAGACCTTGGGCGAGCCTGTCAATGCAGTTGTATCAGAATGGGCAAGGTCATATCCGTTACCGGCAGCCTTGCGGATACCGTGGGCCTCAAGAATCCTCTGAGATACAGGGGATACTACTATGATGTCGAGACGAAGCTCTACTATCTCCAAAGCCGTTACTATGACCCCGAAACCTGCCGCTTCATCAATGCGGATTCCCTTCTTGTGGCCGGTGATGATTACATTCAGGGCGTCAATATGTTTGCGTATTGTCAGAATAATCCTGTTATGTATTCCGATCCGAGCGGACGCAATGCTACAGTTATTAATCCTTCAATGTAAGAAAAACTATACGCCGCAATTCTTCCGACAATTGTTGCTACGGGAACATCATTAAATCCAGGAGTAATAGCGGTAATTGTGACCGTAGTGGTGGTTGTGGCTATTGCGTACGCAAGTGAAGAAGGTGTGTGTGATGCCAAAGCGTTAATGGACTATGCTTCGAACGCCACGTCGCCGCCTCCGCCTAATAAAGGGGGAAAAGGAACACAAGTTACCTCGAAAACACTTTATAACAAAGGTGGGAAAAAACGATTGGAAAGGGGCTGAAAATCCTTGGGTATTAGGCAAAATAGAAAAACGAGCAATGTTGATTTACTGAAGATTATAACTGAGTTATTCAGATTTAAGTTAATTAAAGACAAATTCGGAAACGAATATGTTCTAAATGACAATAATCCTTTGAAATCAATTGAAAGTATTAATGACAAAACCGCATTTGAAGCAGTTGAGAATCATGTTCATATAATTGATAAGGTGAATGGAAATGAGTTTGAAACTATTTGTTTGGTTGGTCAAATTTTAGGGAAGGTCTTAATTTGTTATTTGGAAAAGCTATATCCAGATAAAAAATTTGTTGTGTTTGTAACCGTAACGGTAAATGATTCCTTTATTATAAGGTTTCATCAAAAGTGGGCAAATGAACCATACTATTATGATACATCCTATGATTACGGAAATGACACAAAAGTATTAATGTTTGAGTCCTAATTAGACATTGTACTATAATCAGAGTTGTCGCAATCGGAATTAGCCGGTTGCGGCAGCTCTCCGCCGAGACCTTGGGCGAGCCGGTCAATACCGTGACTTATTCCTACACCGATGCTAACTTCAAAAATGCCGTAACGCAGTATGGCGATGACGTCATTGTGTATGACGTGAGTGGAAACCCCACAAGCTACAGAGGCTACACAATGACATGGGCAAAGGGCAGGCAGTTCGCTTCGCTGGCGGGTAACGGAAAATCAATGTCGTTTAAGTATGACAATGCCGGTATTGTCGTTTGATGGAGAGCCGTTTTGAGTCTCCCGCAGTAATCAATTAGATGTGTATCAATTAACCTCAAGTGTGCTGTAAGTATGCTTGAGGTCTTTTTGTATGAAAAATTCATTAAAACACTTGTTGAAAGTAGAAATAAAAGTGTGGATGAGTTTTCTTATAATTCTTTTTTTTACTTGTTAGAATGAAAAAAATGTGATAAAATAAATTATAATTAAACAAATTTTTTGAATCATCAAGTTTACAAATTGTTCACAAAAATTTTTGTCACATTTTTATGAGTCCGGGTGTTTTAATATATAGAGAAGCAATTCTCTCTGAAAGGAATGTTGCCTGTGTGTGCGGTAACTGCTCAGTATAATGATGAGTTGCGTCATGTTGAATATGCAGTTGAAAAATACAGTCAAATGCTTTTTCGTATTTGTTATAATATATTGGAAAACAAACAGGATACCGAGGACGCTGTTCAGGAAACCTTCCTGAAATACATGGTCAAGGCTCCGCTGTTTAAGGATTCCGACCACGAAAAAGCTTGGCTTATTAAGGTTGCAACAAATATCAGCAAGAACATCAGCCGATACAATAACCGTCATGCGGCTGAGAATCTTGATGAGCTGCGTGAAATCGGCATCAGGGATAATGACAGAGATATTTTTGAGTTGATAATGAAGCTGCCGTCTAAATACAGAATCGTTCTTGATTTGTATTATATTGAAGGCTACAAAGCCAACTCAATCGCCGAAATCACGAACACCTCCCCAATGACAGTCAGAAAACGGCTTCAGTACGGCCGCAAGCTGCTTAAACGAGAGCTTGAGCTTTGAAAGGAATGATTTGAATGAAACCCAGCAATCCCATAAGCAAATATGTCAGGGTAATGAGCTGCATCAATATTGGTGAGCAAGCTAAACAACAAATCATCAAGAACTGCGCCCGTTACAGCACAATGAAGAAAATCAAGGCGGGCAGATTCAAGCTGACCGCTGTTAAAAAAGACAGAACGATCGATAAAGTCCAAACTTAATAATTCCTTGATTGCGGAGCCTTCGGGCTCCTCTTTTTTATTTATGGAAACCTTTATGTCAAAAAGAAAGCTTTCTTTTTGAACAATTTTACCAAATGGAGGACAAAAGATGAAAGACCCGCTGTTTTACAGAGCAATCAGAGGCACTGCCGCCGCCTGCTTCAAGGCTGTTTTCAAGCCCACGATTGTAGGCAAACGCAACATACCCGAGAGCGGCAGAATAGTTCTTGCAGGCAACCACACGAACAATCTCGACTGCCTGCTTGTGGGCTGTGCAACAAAAAGATGTGTTCATTTCATGGCGAAGGACGAGTTAATGAAAGGCCCTTTAAAAATTCTTTTCAAGGGCTTGGGCATTATTCCCGTTAACCGCCGCCGAAAGGATAAGGCATCTCTTGAAACAGCCGAGCTGTATCTTAACGACGATAAGTTTATCGGAATTTTTCCTGAGGGAACGATTAACAGAACAGACGACATAATAATGCCGTTTAAGTTCGGCGCAGTCAAAATGGCACATGACACTGACACAAAGATCGTTCCTTTTGTTATATCGGGAAAATACAAGGCTTTTGAAAGAAGCGTTAAAATCCGATTTCTTGAGCCGATCACCGTGTCGGAGGATCTTGAAAAATCAAACAACGAGCTTATGAATATTATTTCAGACGAACTTAGAAAGGCAGGTATTTAAAAATGAGCAGGAAATCACCCAAGAAGCCCGAGGACAGAGAGCTTGGATATAAGCTTTTAACTCCGCTTATGCGTCCTCTGTTTCAATTCTATAATAACCCCAGAATTATCGGAGCCGAGAAGATTCCCAAGGATTCGGCTATTATCATTGCAGGCAACCATAAGCATGTTTACGACCAGTGCCTGACTATTATCGCAACCAAAAGAATGATACATTATATGGCAAAGAAAGAATATTTTGACGGCAGGCTTGCTCCGCTGTTCAGGGCTGTGGGCTGCATTCCCGTTGACAGGTCAAGAAAGGATATCGCATGCGTTATGTCGGCAATGAGAGTCCTCAAAAGAGGGGGAGCAATCGGAATTTTCCCCGAGGGAACACGCAACAAGACCGATCAATTCCTTCTTCCCTTTAAATTCGGCTGTGTTTCGATGGCTAAAAAGGCTGATGCCTATATTGTCCCGTTCGGTCTGACGGGTGATTATAAATTTCGCAGTAAGAATCTGACGATTCGTTACGGCGAGCCCTTTAAGGTAGGCAACATGACGACCGAAGAAGCGAATGAGAAGCTTTACAGAGAGGTTGAGCGCCTTATGTTAGAAAATCTTGACGAAGAAAAGGCGGAAAGTCGCAAAAATGCTTAATATGCGTGTGGGAGAAAGATGATATGAGAATAGGAATGGATGTCGGGTCAACAACGCTCAAATGCGTTGCTCTTGACGATAAGTATAATATTGTATATAAGGCGTATGAACGCCACTATTCCAAAATAGCCGAAAAAAGTGCAATGATGCTTTCGCAGATAGTCGACGAGCATCCCGAGTTTAAAAATGCTTCGCTGACCGTTTCCGGTTCTGCGGGCATGGGCTTTGCTCAGTCGCTCGGGCTGGATTTCATTCAGGAGGTTTATGCAACAAGAGTAGGCGTTTCAAGGCTTTTGCCAGGAACAGACGCTGTTATCGAGCTTGGCGGCGAGGATGCAAAAATACTGTTTTTCACAAACGGCGTTGAGGTCAGAATGAATGGCTCGTGCGCAGGCGGAACGGGCGCGTTTATTGACCAGATGGCGTCGCTCCTCGGTGTGGATCCGACCGAAATGAATTCACTTGCCGAAGCTCACGAAAAAATTTATTCAATTGCATCAAGATGCGGAGTTTTTGCCAAGTCGGATATTCAGCCCTTGCTCAATCAGGGTGCAAGAAAGAACGATATTGCCGCAAGTATTTTTACCGCCGTTGTCAATCAGACCGTTTCGGGTCTTTCGCAGGGCAGAAGAATTGAAGGCAAGGTTGTCTATCTCGGCGGGCCTCTTTATTTCCTTTCGGAGCTCAGAAAGGCTTTTGACAAGGGCCTGGGTGTTACGGGAACGTGCCCGGAAAACGGTCTTTATTTCGTTGCGCTCGGTGCGGCGTTTTCGTCGGACGGTGATGCGATTGATATAAGGAGCATTACCGAGAAGATTAAGAACGCAAAGGAGAGCGGAGAATATCTCGGAGCGAAGCCGCTTTTCAATTCAAAAGAAGAATATGACGAATTTTCAGCACGCCACGCAAAGGATTCAATTGAGGATCACTGCATTATTGATAAGGGCGAAAAGGTTTATATAGGCATTGACGCAGGCTCAACAACAGTTAAGGCGGCGGTTATAAACAAAGACGGCAGAATCGTTTGCAGCCGCTATATGTCAAACAACGGCGACCCTGTTTCGCTTATCAAAAGCTTTCTCGAAGACTTTTACAAAGAGTATCCCGACGCGGTTATTGCTTCAAGCGCGGTTACGGGCTACGGCGAGGATATAATCAAAAACGCCTTTGCGGTTGATATAGGCCTTGTTGAGACGGTTGCTCATTTCACCGCCGCAAAGAGATTCAAGCCGGATGTTGATTTCATTATAGATATCGGCGGTCAGGATATCAAATGCTTTAAGATCAGAAATAACGCAATTGATAACATATTCCTGAACGAGGCTTGCTCTTCGGGCTGCGGTTCATTCCTGCAAACCTTTGCCGCCGCTTGGGGCTACAATATTGCGGATTTTTCAAAGCTCGGTCTTTTTGCGGACAGACCCGTTGACCTCGGCTCACGCTGCACGGTATTTATGAATTCATCGGTTAAGCAGGCTCAAAAGGACGGCGCTTCAATCGAAAACATTTCCGCAGGCCTTTCGATCAGCGTTGTCAAAAACGCACTTTATAAGGTTATCAGAGCGGCAAACGCAGACGAGCTCGGCAAAAATATCGTCGTTCAGGGCGGTACCTTCCTTAACGATGCCGTTCTTCGTGCGTTCGAGCAGGAGATCGGCAGAAATGTTGTCTGCCCCAACATTTCCGGTATCATGGGCGCTTACGGTGCGGCTCTTTATTCAATGGAAAGAGCACCCGAAAAGAGCACTCTCATTTCAGCCGGTGAGCTTAAAACCTTTGAACATAAGGTAAAAGCAATCACCTGCGGCAAGTGCAGTAACAACTGCCGGCTGACCGTTAATACCTTCAGCTCGGGCAGAAGCTTTATCGGCGGCAACAGATGCAGCAAGCCCATTGCAAGGTCAAATGCGGATAATGGCAATAACCTTTTTGATTATAAGCGTGAACTGCTCGCAGAATATAAACCCGTTAAGGGCAAGAGAGAGACGATCGGACTGCCCATGGGACTTAACATGTTTGAGCTTCTTCCGTTCTGGCACACCTTTTTCACACAGCTCGGCTTCGGGATTGCACTTTCCGAAAAATCGTCAAGAGAGCTTTATGTTTCGGGTCAGCACACCATTCCGTCAGATACGGTTTGCTACCCTGCAAAGCTTCTTCACGGTCACATCGAATCGCTCATTTCTCAGGGAGTCAAGAATATTTTCTATCCCTGTATGTCTTATAACATTGACGAAAAGCTTGGCGACAACAACTACAACTGCCCTGTTGTTGCTTATTATCCCGAGGTTATCCGCTCAAATGTCGGCGAGCTTAAAAAGCTGAACTTTATGAATGATTATCTCGGACTTCACAGACCCAAGGATTTTTCAAAGAAGATTTACGGCATTCTGTGCAATAAGTTCGGCTCAATCTCCTTTGACGAGGTCAAAAACGCTTCCGATAAGGCCTATGACGAATATCATAACTACATGAAGAAAATCCATCACAAGGGCTTGGAGTATCTCAAGGAAGCTAAAGAAAACGATAAACCCGTTATCGTTCTTTGCGGCAGACCATATCATCTTGATGAGGAGATCAATCACGGCATTGATAAGCTGATCTGCGAATGCGGCGCAACGGTTATAACCGAGGACAGCGTCAGCCCGCTTGTCAACAAGTTCCCCACAGGCGTTCTTGACCAGTGGACTTATCATTCAAGGCTTTACGCTGCCGCAAAGTATGTTGCAAAGCTCGCGGATAAAGATGTTAACATTGTTCAGCTTGTTTCGTTCGGCTGCGGCGTTGACGCAATAACAACCGATGAAATGAGAGCCATTCTCGAGAGCGACGGCAAAATTTATACTCAGATTAAAATAGACGAAATTTCAAATCCGGGTGCGGTTAAAATCAGGCTCAGAAGCCTGTTTGCCGCCACGGGAAGATAAGTCCGAGGGTATGAAGCCAGGAAGATAAAGCGTGGGAATTTCTAAGAGAAGCAGTGCAAACGGCTTGATAAGCCCTCCGGCGGGATATACAGTCGTCTGTCCTTCGGCAGTCAAAAGACCAACCGGCTCATCGGAAGGGCCTTTTATGAAGCAGCTGTGCGGCACGACCGGGAGGAATCCGAATTTGCCACGCTGTCCCACAATTATTTTATCACGGGCAGCTCAAAGCCTGCTGATACTTAAAATATTAACTATATAACTGATTATACGAGGAGGAATAAATGATGAATACTGCCGACAGAGTTGAATTTACAAAAGAGATGCGGGATTATACAATCCTTGCTCCCAATATGGCAGACATACATTTTTCTTTGCTTATCAACATCTTTTCTCAGTACGGCTACAGGGTTGAGCTTCTCAAAAACGACGGCAGAACGGTTGTTGACGAGGGGTTAAAATATGTTCATAACGACACCTGCTACCCTGCGCTGCTTGTTATCGGTCAGCTCATTGACGCCTTGAACACGGGGAAATATGACCCTGACAAAACCGCTTTGATGATAACTCAGTCGGGCGGCGGCTGCCGTGCTTCAAACTACATTCATCTGCTCAGAAAAGCGCTTAAAAAGGCGGGCTATCCGCAGGTTCCCGTTATTTCTCTTAACCTTTCGAGACTTGAGAAAAACAGCGGCTTCAAAATCAGGATTTCAATGGCTCTTAAAATGCTCTCGGCAGTTATCTACGGCGATCTGATTATGCTTCTCAAAAACCAGGTCGAGCCTTATGAAAAGAATGAGGGGGAGTGTAAAAGGCTCGTACAGAAATGGATTGACGGTATCAGCGAGATGTTCAGAAAGGGCAGAGGATATTCTTTCGGCGAGATGAAAAAGCTTCTTCCCGAGATTACAAAGTCCTTTTCGGAGGTTCCCGTAAAGAATATTGTCAAAACAAAGGTCGGCGTTGTCGGCGAGATTTATGTTAAGTATTCTCCGCTTGCCAATAACCACCTTGAGGAATTCCTGTTCGGTCAAGGCTGTGAGGTTATGGTTCCCGGACTTCTGGGTTTCTTCCTCTTTAAGGTCGATAACAGACTTGAGGATATCAAGCTCTACGGCGGAAGCAAGCTTAAAAAGATTGCAATGCAGTTTGCTATCTGGTATCTAACGAGAATTGAAACCACATTGCTTGACGCTGTAAGGGCTTACGGGCGTTTCACCGTTCCGTCAACCTATGCTCATATCAAGGAAATATGCACAAAGATTATCGGCCCCGGTTGTAAAATGGGCGAGGGATGGCTTCTGACAGCTGAAATGATGGAGCTTATCGAAAGCGGCTATGGCAATATCGTATGCGCTCAGCCCTTCGGCTGTCTGCCGAACCATATTGTCGGCAAGGGCATGATAAGGAAGCTCAAAGATATGTATCCCGAATCAAATATTGTTCCGATCGACTATGACCCCGGTGCAACAAAGGTTAATCAGGAAAACAGAATTCGTCTTATGCTTGCCGTTGCAAATGAAAATCTCGGCTGTTCCGGCGGTTGCTTTTCTTCCTCCTGCTCGGCATGCACGATAAATCAGCAATTATGAAATACGCAAAGACGCCCGGGCCTTGAACAAACAATACCGTTTTAATCAATTTCAGTTAAACCCCGAAAGCCTTGATATGTAAGACTTTCGGGGCTTTTATCTTGTCGGAATGGAAAATAATAGAATAATACGAGTTAATTTGTAGGAAATAAAAACCATATTTTATTTGCTATTAATGCATGTTCCAAGTACCAAAAAAGCACATTGCAAAAGCAATGTGCCTATAGAACGAAAGAAATGTTGAGATTAAAAATCACTTTTGCAGTTGTTACAGTGCCACTGCTTTGTGACTTTACCAAGAGAAAATACGCCAAAAACCAAAGCGCTGCCTACTTTATTTGCGGTTGAAATTTTCTGTGTATTTGTTGAGTTGCAATAAGGACAAGACACGGATGGAGAGGTTTCAAATACAGGTAATGATTTTTTACCCTCTTTATTAATATATGTCGTTTCTCCACATCTTGGGCAATACGCTTCGTCCGAATAATCATCTGAACGGAAGAATGATTTGGGGAAGCCACAATTGGGACACTCAATATCGACGATTTCGTCGTCTATAGCCTCGGCTCTTCCTTCCAAAGGTTGTTCAAAATTGCAATAAGGGCAATAATGGTTACGCATAGGATTAATTTCCTTTCCGCAATTTATGCACTTATACTTACGGATATATGAACTTTTCTTTTTCAAACAATTTATCCTCCTTGCGTTTATTATTGTAATTATACCTCCCACAATGTTTTTTGTCAATGTTTTTATGACATTTTATTACTTTGTAAAATTTGCGTCTTAAAATTCTGGGTTTACAGGGTTCTAAAAACTTTAAACTTATTACATCTGCCACAAAAGGGATGCGCCTTGAGAATGTAAAAGCGGCTTTATCAGTTTCAGGGTTAAACAAAGAAAAAATAGCTGAAATTCTTATGAGCCATGGTGTTGCCGAAGCTGAGGCACGACAAGCAGCCGCAACTCTCGTAACATCGGAAGCTAACATTACTGCCACAGGAACAACCGGTGCTTTTACTGCTGCAACAAAGGGTCTCGGAGTTGTATTAAAGGGAGTTTGGGCTACTCTAAAAGCAAATCCGTTCATTGCTGTTGTCGGTGCTCTTGCTGTTGCGGCTGTGGCAATAGAGTATTTTTCGACTTCATTTGAAGAATCGTTAGAAAAAATCGACGAAGCAGAAAATCAGCTTTCTGAAACAAATAGCGAATTAGAAAGTGCTGAGAATCATGAGTGGTTAATTATGGGAGGTTTTTGCGAAGCTGCTTTTCATATTGCCGTGGCATCTTTATAAATCGTTTCTTGGAATTAACATAAAGAATATACGGGAATCGGTTGAGCCTTAATAATATTTGTGATAATATGTGTTGTATGAGCCAAAGACTTTTTAAAGGAAAAGGTTACTGATGTTTACATTGCTTATAAGTACGAACGACACTGCGAATGAAATAAAACTCTTTGATGAAGTTAATCGTCATTACAGAAAGCAGATGATCGCCTTCGCAAAGTCCATATTGAATAATGATGAAGACACCGAGGACACCGTCCACGATGTCTTTTGCTACATTGCTTATAATCTCGTCACTTCCGAGTGCTTATTTGCTGATAAGTAAAGATGTGTTTGGATATTCTATGATACTGATGATTCTATACTATCCATTATCTGTTTTGGTGCCATGTGTGGTTCCGGTACTTTTGTCTTATATTCTGATAAAAAAGAGAAAAATAATTTCTTTAAAGCTAAAATTGCTTATGACAGTATTAATTATTTCAACTTCTGCTATGATCTGCGTAGGCGTTTTCACCGGCTTCTTCTTTGATATCGCAGACAAAATAAAGGGCTAACAATTATCGCATTGGCGAAATTGATAGCTTTTGATGAAGAAATGCAGAGATAAAGATATTCTAAACTCGCGCATAAATCCGCCGTGATCGGAATTAACCGGTTGCGGCGGATTGCTATTTACATTTCGTATCCGATATGGTATTATGAAGCAAAGAGGCGATCAGATGGAAAAGATAAATTATCAGCTCAAGACGGACAAGGCTATAGAGCGCCTATGCGCCGATGGGAGGCGTGAGAGGCTGCTGCTGCACGCCTGCTGCGCTCCGTGCTCGTCTTATGTGCTCGAATACCTGACAAAATATTTCGATATAACCGTGTTTTTCTCAAACCCAAACATAACCGACGGCGCGGAATACAAAAAACGCCTCGGCGAGCTTTATAAGCTCTGTGAAAAAGCACCGTTTTGCAGCGGGGTGACGATAGCCGAGGACGATCCCTCGCCCGATCCGTTCTTTGAGGCGGCTGCGGGGCTTGAGGGCGAGCCGGAGGGGGGAGCAAGGTGCGAGAAATGCTTCCTGCTCAGGATGTCGCGCACGGCTGAATACGCCCGCAAAAACGGCTTCCCGCTCTTTGCGACCACGCTGACCGTCAGCCCGCACAAGAATGCTCAGCTTATCAACAAGATAGGCTTTGAGCTTGAGAAAAAATACGGGGTCGAGTATCTGCCGTCCGATTTCAAGAAGCGGGGCGGCTATCAGCGCTCGATAGTTCTGTCAAAGGAATACTGCCTGTATCGTCAGCAGTATTGCGGCTGCGTTTTTTCAATGAATACGGAGGTTTGATGATGAAAAAGTCAAAGAAAGTGTTTCTCGGTATCCTCAGCGCTCTGCTCGTTATCGTGCTCGTCTTGGGCGCGGTCGAGCTTTGGTATTATCCGCATTACCGCAAGCATATGGCTGCGGTCGAGGTGAATGACGTCTCCGCCGACGGTGAGGTGCGGGTGATGAGCAGCAATCTGCGCTGCATTTCGCCGACCGATCTCGGCAGGAAGAGCTGGTTTTACCGAGCCGATCTCATAATCAAGAATGTCGAGATGTGCTCGCCCGACATAATCGGCTTCCAGGAGGCTACGAAGTATCACTACGCCTATCTTTGCAGCAGCCTGCCGCAGTATGACTCAGTCATTACTTACAGGGATGAAGAGTTGCTGTCCGAGGGCTGCCCGGTATTCTATCGCCGCGATAAATACGAGCTTGCCGACAAAGGCTCCTTCTGGCTCTCGGAGACTCCTGAGACCATGAGCAAGGATTGGGGCGCCGCCTGCTACAGAATTTGCAGCTATGTGATATTGACCGATAAGGCGAGCGGCGTGAAATTCGTCGTATTCAACACCCACCTTGACCATGTCAGCGACGAGGCGAGGATAAAGGGCATCGCCGTGGTGCTCGACAAGATAAAGCAGTTCGGCTCGCTGCCCGCAATGATAATGGGCGACTTCAACTGCGTTGAGGATTCCGAGACCTATAGAAGCGCAACCGAGAATTTCCTCGATGTCAAATATCAGACGGAGAATTCTGTCGGCGGCTGCACCTATCAGGATTTCGGCAGGCAGCTCGACAGGAAGCCCATCGACTATGTTATGATATCCAAAACGGGCTTCAATGTCAATTCCTATCGAGTGGTCGACACGGTCTACGGCGGGGCATACCCGAGCGACCATTATCCGCTGCTTGTGAGCCTGAGTTTTGATAAATAAGGAAGGAGAATTACAATGGATTCAATTAAACTTGATACACGCACCGCTAAAATGATAGCCCATAGGGGCCTCAGCGGCATTGAGAAAGAGAATACGAACGCGGCTTTTATCGCCGCGGGCAACCGCAGCTATTTCGGCATAGAGACCGACGTTCATAAGACCGTCGACGGCAAATTCGTCATTATCCACGACGATACCACCGGCAGAGTGGCTATAGATGACCTCGAGGTCGAGAAATCAACCTTTGAGACTCTTCGCAAACTCTCACTCTGCGACACCGATGATAAAAAGGGGAGAGCGGATCTGCATATCCCGACCCTCACCGAATACATAAGCACCTGCAAGAGATACGGCAAGACAGCCGTGCTCGAGCTTAAAAACGCTTTCACCTCCGACGAGATAGCCGCTATTTGCGACGAGATCAAGAGCTGCGATTACCTTGAGAATGTCATTTTCATCTCGTTCGTTTTTGATAATCTTGTTAAACTTAGAGAGATTATCCCCGAGAGCGAGGCGCAGTTCCTTGTTGACAGCTACTCCGACGACCTGCCGCAGCTGCTTGCCAAATACGGCTTTGATCTCGATATCCGCTATACGGAGCTTAACGCCGAGCGTATCGCCGCCGTCCATGCAGTCGGCGCAAAGGTCAACTGCTGGACCTGCAACGATAAGGACAGAGGCGAGGAGCTTTGCAAGTGGGGCGTTGACTTCATAACATCAAATATTTTGGAATAAGCATTTGGTATTGACATTTCGCATTTCTTTATGTATAATGAATATAAATTCAAGTCGATACGGATATTTTTTATCTATTTTGCTTGATAATTCAATGAAAGAAGGGTGATCTCTATGGCACGTTCGCTTGTTCCGTTGCTTTTGGTCGATAATCAGAATGTTATGTCTATCTTAAACGAAGGCGAGTTCAAATGCTGCCCGCTTACCTTTGAGGAGGCAAAGGCTATCATTGATATGCATGATGAGGATGACGTCATCAAGCTCTTCTCGGGGCACGACCTTGAGGATATAGTTTTTAACTATCTCGGTGTTGAGAACAGAAACTTTGAGTATAAAAATATAAAGAATATGCGGGTCGGACAGGATGTAATAGCCTTTAAGCTTTATGTCACTCCCTCCGAGACCCAGCCGATAATTGAGACGCCCATAGGTTCGCAGGCTAAGAAGATTCAAAACATCTATGTCACCTGTCAATACATATCAAGGCTGAAATGATTATTCGGCATTTAGCGCTGCGGCAAAACCGCGGCGCTTTTTTATACAATATCTGTTGCTTTTTGGATAACTATATGTTAATCTATTATTAACACTTTTCAATTTATAGGAGGAGAATTTATGCAGCAAACCAAGAACCGTATGCCTAAGGGATATCTTGCCATGTGGATAGCCATATCTTTGGCATATCTCATATGGATGGTATTTTTTATGAAGGATATCGTGCTTGTGAATTACGCTACCGTTGCCGAGCGTACGGTCGACGGAGTGCTCCATGCAAATATCAGCGGTATGCTCGGTCACGAATGGCTCTATCCGGTGTGGGTCGTTCTCTCCACCGTGTGTCTGCTGATGTTCATCTTCTACATAAAGGATATTCTCTATGCCCCGCAGCTCACGAAGGCAATAAAGGCTTTTTGTCTTATCGGCATCATCTTCGGCTGTGTTTACGTTACATGGTACGGCTTCTTCGGCGATCAGCCCTTCATCGAGAAGGTCAAGACAATAACAGCAAGCATGATAGGCCTTGATTTTCCTTGGCATTTCAGAGGCTGGGGCGTTTTCGCCTCAATGACCATCTTCACCAACACCATGTTTGCCTACAGACGTTATAACTATAACAGCAAGCTCGGCGTTATCCTCGGCTCGATAGGCAGCGCCGCAATATTCGTCACTATCAACTGCCCGTCAATGGGTGAGGAGATGCACCTTGATTCCCCCCGCTGCATGGCTCATTGGGCGGGTGCACTCATCTTCGCATTCTGCTGCGCTGCTCCGATGGTTATCCTGCTTTTCAGCAAGGCGAGAAAAGAGAAAGGCGCGTTCCTTGCTGCCTTCATCATCTTCTGCGCCATACTTGCTACCATGCTCGTGCTGCTCATAACCGTCGGCAAGAGTGCGATAATCGAGAATATTCCGATGCAGGCGGCGTATATCCTGCTCTTCCTGCTGAATTTCACAAATATATTTGAAAAGAAAGCCGCTGCAAAAGAGGCGATCGCCGCATAGAGACAATATCTAACTCAGAAAAGGAGTCCGAAATGAACACTATAAGAACCGAATCCACAAGATTTGTCGACGAGCTCGGCAGAGAGAGGATATTCAACGGCGTTAACATCGTTGATAAGAGCGATTATAAGCCCGGTGAGCAGAAGTATGCTTACACCGTCGATGATGAGTTGCTGTCTGAATTCCGCGACAAGGGCTTCAACCTTATCCGGCTCGGGTTCACATGGGCGAAGCTTGAGCCGACCCCGGGTGATTATAATGATGAATACCTTGATGAGATTGATCGTATACTTGAGCTTTGCGAGAAATACGGAATATATGCCTATCTCGATATGCATCAGGATCTTTATTCGCCCAAGTGCAACGGCGACGGCGCGCCGGCATGGGCTACAATAACCGATCAGTATGAAGTCAAGCCCATCAAGGGCGTTTGGGCTGCCGGTTATTTCTGGGGCAAATACTGCCAGAGGGCATTTGACAATTTCTGGGCTAATCGTGAGGTGAACGGAAAGGGGCTCCAGGAATGGTATGCCGACTGCTGGGCCCATGTTGCAGAGAGATTCAAAGACAAGCCCGCTCTCTTCGGCTTCGACCTGATGAATGAGCCGTTCCCCGGCATGGCTGCGGGCAAGGCTTTTAAAAAGCTGGTGCTTAAAGCGGGCAGGGTCATCCTCTTTGACCGCGAGATAAAGCAAGGCAAGCTCTTTGCTGACGCCGTTTTCTCAAAGGACAGGGTGCCCAAAGTACTTGAGCAGATATCGTCAAGCGTCGTCAGGAAGGCGACCTCCGTGTTCGACGACTGCATCCGTGATTTTGATATCAATAAGTACGCTCCGTTCCTCTCGAGAGTTACCAAGGCTATCAGAGGCGTGACCGATAAGGGCGTAATAATGCTCGATAACTGCTACTGGTCAAACACCACCGTTCCGTTCTCCGCTCCGCCGATAACCGTCGACGGCAAGAGGGAGCAGAATCAGGCGTTCGCCCCCCATGCTTATGACTTCATGGTCGATACCGAACTTTATAAGTATGCGAGCAATGAGAGAGTCAGCGGCATGTTTGCCCAGCATAAGAAGTCTCAGGACAGATTACATATGCCCGTTATCGTCGGCGAATGGGGCGGCGGCGGAGAGGGCGAGGGCTGGCTGCCCCACGTCAGCTTCCTGCTTGATATGTTTGACTCCAACAAGTGGAGCAACACCTATTGGTGCTACACCGACGGCTGGCTTAAGACCCCGCTGATGAAGATATTCTCACGCCCGTACCCCAAGGCGATACCCGGCGTTATAGAATCCTATCACTGCGACGAGGATAAGAAAGTGTTCTCTCTTGCGTTCGAGAGCGAGTGCGGCGGCGATGCCGTTATCTGCGTGCCGAGAGATATCGTCTCGATCACCGTTGACGGCGCAAAGGCCGATTATACAAAAGAAAACAGCGATGTTACTGTCAAGGTTTCGGGAGGCAGACATACTGTTGAAGTGCGTTTTAACTGAAGGGAGAAGCTATGGCTGATTCAAAAATCATAAGACAGGCTGCGTTTGAGCCTTGCGAAAAAATGCTGAAGGGCGGTCTCCACTGCCACACCACCCGTTCCGACGGCTCGGGCACTCCCGAGGAGGTCGAGCGCTATCATGCCGTCCACGGCTATGATTTCCTTGCCCTCACCGACCACAGGGTCTATAACCGCACCGATTACGCTCCCGATGCGGGGCTGCTCATAATCCCCGGCATGGAGTTTGACGCGGGGTTTGATAATGATATCGGTTTCCGCTGCTTCCACACCGTTTGCCTCGGCCCGAATGACGAGAGCAACGGTTTCGCCGACGGCGACAGATTTGAGAGCGGCAGGGTGCATGACCAGTTCGATTTTCAGCAGTATCTTGATTGGATCCATTCCAAGGGCAACATCACTTTCTATTGTCACCCCGAGTGGAGTTCAACTCCGGCGAGATATTTTGATAAGCTCATCGGCGAATTCGCTATGGAGGTCTGGAACAGCGGCTGCGTAATGGATAACGACATGGACGTTGACGCTCCCTACTGGGATGAAATGCTCGGTCTCGGTCACAAGATTTGGGGCGTTGCTGTCGACGACGGTCACCCCATGCGTCAGCACTGCAACGGCTGGGTCATGGTCAACGCCGAGAAGAGCGACAAGGCGGTGCTTGACGCGCTTGTCAAGGGCGCGTTCTACTCCTCCTGCGGCCCTGAGATCAAGGATTTCTATGTCGAGGACGGCGTAGCTCATGTCGAATGCTCACCCTGCGCCAAGATCCGCTTCCACGCCGACCGCCACCCGACCCGTATAGTTAAGGCTGATGACGGCAGACTTATAACTCACGCCGAGCGTGATCTCAGAGACGATTACAGCTATATCCGCGCGACCGTCGTTGATGTCGACGGCAAAATGGCGTGGACAAATCCCATATATGTAAAATAACAGACCATAATAAAATTTCGGGGCTGCGAATTTACCGCAGCCCCGATTTTGTATTTCGCTTTAACGATCAGTAGGTGACGACGAATTCCTGCTTCCAGGTGCCGAGGACCTTGACCTCGATGAGGTTGAGCTTTTTCCAAGCGACCTTGCCCTCGATGGTGACGGGCTCGCTGACCTTAAGAGAAGTCACTCTGCCGAATTCGTCTATTTCGGCGGTCAGGGTCATGCCCGTGTAGGTGATGTGGCACTCGTTGATGGTCAGGGGGTCGAGATCCTCCTGAGTGAGCGCGAGGGTGTCGGCGCAGGAGGCGTGATGCTTCGGAACGAAGTTGATATCGTTGCCGTCCTCGCTGATGAGGGTGATAACAACCTTGCTGCCCTTGCCGTTTGCGGTGCAGGTCGCGCTCTTGACGCCTGCGGGGGTCAGATTGCTGGCGTAGGGCTTGTCGTCAACGGGGAAGAAGGAAGCGGCGGTCTTGCCGGAGCTGCTCTTGCCGTTGACAAAGGTCTGAGTCTCGTTCTTGGGGTAATCGTTCGGCAGAACGCCCTCGACAACGCCCTGAGCAAGGCCTATGGAGATCTCCTCAAGGCTCGATACCGTGCCCTGGGTACGCTTGACGGTCATTTTGCCGGGATACTTCTTAGCGCCGTTGACCGCGTTGTTGTAGTATGTAACGATATCGGCGACCGAACCGCCGACGGGCGCTGCGACCGTCACAAGAGTGGTGGGCTCCTCGGTGGTGCCCTCCTCGGCGGGAGCGGATTCTGACGGCGTGACGGTCTCGCCGATGTCGCCTGTCAGGGCTTCGCTCTGAGCTGCGGTATCTTCAACGGGTTCGGAATTGTCGGCAGCCGCCGTGGTGGTGGGGTCGTCTGTCTTGCCGCCGCACGAAGAGAGCATGAAGCAGGCTCCGAGGGCGAGGGTGAGTGCGAGTATTGCTGCGATGATCTTTCTCATGTAATGTACCTCCTGTTTATTGGGGGATATTTGAAAAAACGGGTGTGCTCCGTTATTTCGCTATGATAACTGTGTTTTTCGGCGGCAGTGCTATGGGATGATATGACAGCTTTGAGCGCCTTAATCCCTCGTCGCCGCAGTCCTCCTCACGGTTGACAAATTTAATATCGTCGCCCGTGGCGTAAGTCTTTAAGAATGTGTTAGAAAGCATTTGATATACGCCTTGATATTCGGTATCGGCCTTTTCAATATGGACAAAAAACATATCGCCGACCGTTTCGCCTATTGTGTAACCGATTATCTTGCCACCCGCTCTAAGCGCCAGGCCGACCATGTCGAGCAGGGGAAACTCTCTCAGAGCGCCGATGCACATACCAACCTCGGCGGCAGCGTCGCCGCCCTCTTTGAGCGCGTGGAAGTGGAAATTCTCGGTGAATGCGATAAGCTCGGGAATATTTTCGCCGCATATTGGCTCAAAAGAATAGTCGGGGTAGAGCGCGGTGAATTTGTGGATATGGTTGCGCTGTGCAGCGTATTTCTTGCCGCTGAGGGTCATAAGAGCGGTTTTATCGTATACATAGTCAAACCAGTCTCTGTTTGCATGGCGGCTGCTGCACGGATATTTCTCGAGGAGCGAGTCGGCCTCTTCATCCGTCAGCCCGTAGAATATGGCTTCTTCGCCTATCTCGGCGCAATGAGCCGTGACCGCCTCGACTGCTCCGTCAAAATCCCTGCCGACGGGGGAGAGGTACTCCGCTTTGCCGCCGAGGGTTGAGCGGATAATGAGCGTGTCGTTAAAAATACAGTAATGATTTGAGTATATCCGCCGCCACATCACGGCAACGCCCGGGGTCCTGTCGCAAAAATGCGGCGGTCGGGCGCAGAAATATTTTTTAAGCTCGCCTGTATCGTTCGGTGTTATCGGTTTGAATTCAAGCATTGTGTTACCTTGCATCTCTCTGATTTATTGCAGCCTTAGTATACCATTTAACTTGCCGCTTGTAAATGAGTTTATGGATATTTTAAATAAATTTTGGTTGCATATGCCACGTTCTTCTGTTATTATAATTATATATTTATTTATCCGAGGTGTGCAATGAGAAATAAATTCAAATTAAAAGACCATCTTAACCGCTTCCGCACTTTCTATGAGCCCCGCGACCCCCGTGTTCCCTCGGCGCTTTTTAAGGCCGAGTGCGTGAAGCCGGATCTTGAGGGCTTCCCGTATCCTTTGCCGTCAAAGAAGAGCGATTACACCTGCTGTGCCGAGACTCCCGACGCAGTTTGGTTCGGCGCTTCGACGGGTCTGACGAGATACGATAAGGATTCTGAACGCGAGTGCGACAGAGTTATGTATTTCAGCGCGCCGAGAGACCTGCCCGATAATAATGTCCGCGCGCTGTTGCCCGAGGGCAACGGCATTTGGGTGCTCACCGACAAGGGCGCAGCCTATATCGAGATGAAGCCGCTCTCAACGCTCGACAAGTGCAATATGCTGCTCGCTGAGACTCTTAAATACGTTGATCGCAGGGGAATGGTCAGCCAGAGAGGGCTGAGGATACCCGGCGACCTCGACTCAATGCACCATTATTCACATTCCGATAACGACGGCAGCTTCACCGCGGGCTTTGCAATGGGTGAGGTGTTCAAATATGCGACCCTCAAGCGTGAAAAGGGCGCTGACGACCCCGAGACGCTTGAAGCCAAGAGAGTGGCGACCCGTGCCGTTGAGGCCTGCCTGCTGCTGCTCCATATTCCCTGTAGGGGTGACGGCTTTGCGGCAAGGACTTATCTCTGTCCCGACGAGCCTGTGCCCGACGACGGCATATTCTTCCGCATCGGCGGCGGTAAGGCCGTCTGTATCGAGACCACAGAGGCGCTCAAAAGAGGCTGCGTTGGCACCGAGATATATGCGGGCACAAAGGTGCCCGAGAGGCTCGCAAAGCTCTATACCGACCTCGGCTACACGACTGACGGTCTTGTTTATAAAGCCGATACCAGCAGCGACGAGGTGACCCATCACTTCGCTCAGATGCTTGTCGCTCACGAATTCCTTGCCTGCGATGATCCCGAGCTTGACGAGCTTATCAAAATATCCGCCAAGGCGCTTATGAAGCACATAATCGACAGCAACTATGAATTCCTTGACTTCTCCGGTCAGCCGACAACTTGGGCTAAATGGAGCACAAGATATTTTGACACCGACTTCGGTTGGTGCGACGCTCCGCTCAACGCCGCCGAGGTGCTCATGTATCACCTCGTCACCATGAGGATAACGGGTGAGCAGGGCGAGTGGCGCAGGAGCTATGAGCATCTTATAAACGATCTCGGCTATGACGACCTGACCGAGAAGCACTTTGATAGGCTCTATCAGATGAGCCTCTCCATGGGCTTTGATTTCCCCGAGGAGATAATGTACGGCGATCATATGCTTGCCGTCTGCGCGTTCACCGGTCTTTGCCTGCTTGAGAAGGACGAGACCTTGCTTGCAAAATACCGTGCGGGCTTCAAGTCGTGGCGCACCTCGCTCGAGAGGGAGCACAACCCCGGCTACGATATCCCGTTTATGCTCTCGTGCCCCGATGAAGAGGTCGATCTTGAGCGCATGGCTTCGTGGTTCTACAGGACGAATATCAGCCGTCTTGCCGCGGGCGTAAGCTGTCAGGGCAGGCACGACGTGCCCGTTAAGAAGCTCCGTATGGGCTCGCTCGAATCCTCCGTGCTGCTTGAGCCGGACGAGACTTTTATCTCAAAATATGACCGCAATCCTCTCCAGTATCAAAACGAGGATTCCGGCGGCAGCAGCTGCGTTGAGAGCTGCTACATATATACCTTTGCCTATTGGATCGGCAGATTCTTCGGCTTCTTTGAATAATTGGAGGATTTGATATGAATAACAGCATACATATTATCGGCAACGCTCACCTTGACCCGATATGGCTCTGGCGCTGGCAGGAGGGCTGCGGCGAAGTGCTCCAGACCTTCCGCAGCGCAGTCGACAGGCTCAATGAATACGACGGCTTTATTTTCACCTGCTCCTCCGCTTCCTATTATAAATGGGTCGAGGAGATCGACCCCGAGCTTTTTGCCGAGATAACAAAACTCGTCAAGAAGGGCAGATGGGTGCCCGTTAACGGCTGGTGGGTTCAGCCGGACTGCAATATGCCTAGCACCGAGGGCTTCGCCCGTCAGGCGCTCTACAGCCAGCTTTATTACTATGAGAAGTTCGGCAAGATCTGCGAGGTCGGCTACAATGTCGATTCGTTCGGCCACAATGCCATGATGCCTCAGCTGCTCACAAAGAGTGGGATGCGTTGCTATGTGATGATGAGACCGGGTATGCATGAGAACCCCGATATCCCTGAGGATCTTTTCTGGTGGGACAGCGCCGACGGCTCGAGGGTGCTCACATTCAGGATTTCCGATTCCTACGGTGCGAGCGGCACGAAGTCGCTTGACAGAGAGGTCACAAATGCCCGCAAGAGAGCTGAGAACGACGGCCACGGCATGATGATATTCTGCGGAGTCGGCAATCACGGCGGCGGCCCGACCAAGGGCGACCTTGATTACCTGCTCAAGCTCAAAAATGAGGGCTATGACGAGCTGAAGTTCTCATCGCCCGACAGATATTTTGAGGAGATGTGTGCCGACAGGCTTGACCTGCCCGTATGGAGCGACGAATTGCAGCACCACGCGAGCGGCTGCTACTCCGCCACTTCAATGGTTAAGCAGCTCAACCGCAGAGCCGAATTCTGGCTCAGGAGCGCCGAGAAATGGAACACTATTGCCGCGCTTACCACAGATCTGCCCGCCGCTACGGAGAAATTCGCCGAGGCGTGGAGAGATGTTTGCTTCAATCAGTTCCATGATATCCTCTGCGGCTGCTCGATAATGGAAGCCTATGACGATGTCAGGGACTCCATGGGCGGCGCGATGACCGTTGCCGCTAAAGAGGAGAACAAGGCTCTGCTCAAGCTCTCGCTCAATATTGATACATGGCTTGACGGTGTTTCGGACAGCGTGACCTGCCACGAGCGCCACCATTGCCGCAATCTCAGATTCCCCAGACCCATAGTTGTCTTTAACCCGCTCGCGCACGACGTTGAATCGCCTGTCAGGACATATCACCCCTCAAAGAGAGTAGTTGACAGCGACGGCAACGACGCACTTTTCCAAAATGTCCGTTCCTCAAGGTCGAACGACTCGCATCTTGACACCGAGTTTATCGCAAAAGCGCCCGCCCTCGGCTATGCCGTTTATTGGCTGTGGCATGAGGATTCCGAATTTGTGGAAGCTCCCGAGCTTCAAAGTCCTGTTGCCGCGGACGTCCTGACTATCGAGAATGAATACCTCAGAGTGACGTTTGATGACAAAAACGGCGGCATCAGCAGCCTTGTTTCAAAGGAAGACGGTCACGAATATGTCGGCGGCGAATTCTGCGTTCCCGCAATATTTGACAACACCAAGCCCGATACTTGGGCGCATATGATATTCAGATTCCATGACGAGATAGCGAAGCCCGAGCTTGCAAGCATTGAGCTTGTCGAGTGCGGCGCAGCAAGAGCCGTTGTCAGAGTGAAGCACGTTTATAATGGCTCATATCTCACTCAGGATTTCATCCTCGCAGCCGGCAGCAAGGTCATCAGAGTCAAGTGCCGTATTCTTTGGCAGGAGCCTCTGACTATCCTCAAGATGCCGGTGACCGTTGCCGGCAGCGCCCCGATATCCACTTACGAGATACCCGCAGGGTTCATCAAGCGCCCGTGCAACGGTGAGGAGGAGCCTGCGCTCACTTGGGGCGACGTCACAGCCGAAGGCTACGGCGTTTCGCTCATCAGCGACGCAAAATACAGCTACGACTGCCCGGGCGGCACTCTGCGCCTGACTATGCTGCGTAACTGCATCTTTGCCGATCACTACTCAAACAGACCCGCCGCCGATTTCAGCTACACCGACGAGGGGCTTCAGAGATTTGAGTATGCCATATACCCGCACAAGGGCGCTGCCGAGGCGAGCGAAGTGCAGCAAGAGGCCGACAAGCTCAATCAGAAGCTCGTCGCCGTGCCTGTGGGCTATCACAAGGGCGCTCTGCCCCGTATGAAAAGCTTCATAAGCGTAAATAAGCCCAATATTTCGCTCTCCGCTCTCAAATTCTGTGAGGACGGCTCGGGTGATGTCATAATCCGTCTTTGCGAGACTGCGGGCAAGCCCGTCAAGGCCGCGATAGTCTGTGACGCCGCAAACGCCGGCTTCTACGCCGATTTCGGCAGGCAGGAGGTCAAAACCTTCCGCATTGACAAAGACGGCTTCGTTAAGGAGACCGATTTCCTTGAGGGCGTAACGGAAGAATAAAAGATAAAAGCCGTTGCTTTTAACAGCAGCGGCTTTCGCTTATTTATCGGCTATGCAGTTTTCGACTTGTGTGAGCAGCATATTGAGCGCCACTTCATTTTTGCCCCCTTCGGGGATTATCACGTCGGCGTAACGCTTGCTCGGCTCAACGAGGCGGTCGTGCATGGGCTTGACGGTGGCGAGATATTGCTCTATGACCGAGTCAACGCTCCTGCCTCTCTCTTTAACGTCGCGGCGCAGTCGGCGCAGGATCCGCACGTCGGCGTCGGTATCGACAAATATTTTGATATCAAAGAGGTCTCGCAGCTCCTCCTCATTGAGGATCAGGATTCCCTCGACTATTATGACCTTGTTCGGTTTTATGCGGTGTGTCACGCCGTGCATACGGTTGTGCTGCGAATAATCATAGGTCGGGCAGTCGATTTCTCCGCCGTTTTTGAGTATTCGCAAATGCTCCGTCAACAGCGAGGTCTCAAAGGATTCGGGGTGGTCGTAATTCAGCAGCTTTCGCTGCTCAAACGGCATGTCGTCGTGAGCTTTATAATAGTCATCGTGATAGATAACGCTCACTTCATTCGGGAATCGCTCGGTTATCCGCTTCGTGATTGTCGTCTTTCCGCTGCCGCTGCCACCGGCTATTCCGATTATTACCGAATTCTCCATTTGACGTCCTCCGTATCCTTTATTTGAGTATAGAATAGCAATAATTATGAATTTTTTCAAGTCTTTTGCATTGGAATATTGATTTTTTGTTTAAAATGTGCTACAATCAGCTTGCTTAGACAAGCAAAAATATGTTGGAGGTCTACTTATGAAAAAAGTCCTGGCAATTTTCATGGTTCTCGCAATGCTCGCAGGCTGCGTGGCTCTTACCGCCTGCGGAAAGAAAGACAACAACGATCCCACCGATTCATCTGATCAGCCCTCAAAGACCGATACCGTCAATGTTGACGATATCCCCGATACGATGAATTCAACCGACGGCAAATATGTCATCGCAATGGTTACCGACGTCGGCCAGCTCAAGGACAAGTCCTTTAACCAGGGCACTTGGAACGGCGTCAAGCTCTATGCAAGCCAGAACAGCAAATCCTATAAGTATTATCAGCCCGCAAATGACAGCAACGCTAACGACGAGGACCGCTACAATGCCTTTGTCGCTGCTATCACCGGCGGCGCAGAGATCATAGTTACCCCCGGTTTCCTTCAGGAAGCTGCTCTCAAGAGAGTTGCTGCCGAGTATCCCGACGTTAAGTTTGTATTCATCGACGGTTATCCGCTTCAGGATGCCGCAGGCAACGACCTCAAGAATATCGCAGCTGTTGCTTTCAAAGAGGAGCAGTGCGGCTATCTTGCAGGTTACGCAGCAGTCGTTGAAGGCAATACCAAGCTCGGCTTCACCGGCGGCGGCGCAGGCACCAACCCCGCTGTTAACAGATACGGCTACGGCTTCGTCCAGGGCATCCAGGACGCTGCTAAGGCTGCAAATGTTAAGTGCGAAGTTAACTACAGCTATCTTTACGGCACCAACTACTCTGCATCCGCAGAGCTTCAGACCATGGTAAGCGGCTGGTATTCAGCCGGTACCGAGTGCGTCTTCGCTTGCGGCGGCTCAATGTGCAACTCCGTATTCGCAGCGGCTGCTGCCGAGAACGCTTTCTCGATCGGCGTTGACGTTGACCAGGCTGAGGAATCCACCACCGTAATCACCTCCGCAATGAAGGGCCTTGCAGCTGCTACTCAGAAGATCCTCGGCGCATACTTTGACGGCAAGTGGGATACCGTCGGCGGCGTTTCCTCCAACCTCGGTGTTGATGATGACGCAGTCGGCCTCCCGTTCGAGACCTCAAGATTCAACAAGTTCACCAAGGACGAATATCAGAAGATCTTTGATTCAATGAAGACCGGCGGCAGCCTCACCGTTAAGGATGACTACACCGACTTCCTTGCAAACAAGGTTGAATTCGAGAACGTCACCGTTAATTTCATAGCGTAAGCTCAATTCATGGGCTGCTGCCGAAAGGCGGCAGCCTTTTTTATGTCAAAAATCAGCTTTTACTTGCAAAGAAGCTCGATATAATATATAATATATAATATAAACAGCGAATTTCTCTGAAAAGGAATGATATTGCGTATGGAGCAGGACTATATAATCGAAATGCTCGGCATAACCAAGGAATTTCCCGGAATAATCGCAAACGACAATGTTACGCTGAAGCTCCGCAAGGGCGAGATACACGCTCTGCTCGGTGAGAACGGTGCTGGTAAGTCGACGCTGATGAGCGTGCTCTTCGGCCTGTATCAGCCTGAGAAAGGCGAGATACGCAAAAACGGCAAAACCGTCGAGATAAAGGACCCGAACGACGCTACGGCTCTCGGCATTGGCATGGTGCATCAGCATTTCAAGCTCGTCGATGTTTTTACGGTGCTCGATAACATAATCCTCGGCGTTGAGCCGAATAAGGCGGGCTTCCTCACCAAAAAGGCGGCGCTCAAAAAGGTGCTCGCCCTCTCCGAGAAATACGGCCTCGCCGTCGACCCCTCCGCAAAGGTTGAGGATATCACCGTCGGCATGCAGCAGCGCACCGAGATACTTAAAATGCTCTATCGCGATAATGAGATACTTATCTTTGACGAGCCCACCGCCGTGCTCACCCCGCAGGAAATATCGGAGCTGATGCAGATAATGAAAAACCTTGCGGCTGAGGGCAAGTCGATACTTTTCATCACCCACAAGCTCAATGAGATAATGCAGGTCGCCGACAGATGCACCGTCCTGCGTAAGGGCAAGTGCATCGGCACGGTCAATATCGCCGACACCGATGTGAACGAGCTTTCAAACATGATGGTCGGCAGACCGGTTCAGCTTAAAGTTGATAAAAAAGATGCCGAGCCCACCGACGCATTCTTAAAGATCGAGGGGCTCACCGTGCCTTCAAAGCGCCATAAGAACAACGCCGTCAAGGATGTTTCGTTTGAGGTCAGACGCGGCGAGATAGTCTGCGTCGCGGGTATCGACGGCAACGGTCAGACCGAGCTGATAAATGCCCTGACGGGGCTTGAGAAGCCGAGCGGCGGCAAAATAACTCTCGGCGGCAGAGATATCACAAAGCTCAGCGTCAGGAAGCGCGGCAATTCGGGTATGAGCCATATCCCTGAGGACAGGCACAAATACGGCCTTATTCTCGACTTTTCACTGCAAGAGAATCTTGTGCTTCAGAGATACTATGAGCCGAGATTTCAGAAGCTCGGCTTTATCCGCCGCGAGGCCGTGCGTGAATATGCGGACGAGCTGATAGAGCGCTTCGATGTCAGGAGCGGTCAGGGTGCGGATACAAAAGTACGCAGTATGTCGGGCGGCAATCAGCAAAAGGCTATAATCGCCCGTGAGATAGACAGGAACGCCGACCTGCTTGTGGCGGTTCAGCCCACCAGAGGTCTTGATGTCGGCGCTATAGAGTATATTCATTCGCAGATAGTCCGTCAGCGTGATCTCGGCAAGGCGGTGCTTATAGTCTCGCTTGAGCTTGATGAGGTCATGAATCTTTCCGACAGAATCCTTGTTATGTACGAGGGTGAGATAGTCGGCGAGCTTGACCCCAAGACGACGACCGTTGATGAGCTGGGTCTCTATATGGCTGGCGCCAAGAAAAATAATGAGGGGCAGGTGAGCGCAGATGAATAAAAAAGCCAAAGAGGGCAGACGGCTTGACTCCCGTCGGGCGGACAGCCTCAAGACCGTGGCTTCTTCGCTGATATCAATTCTTATCGGTATTATTTTCGGCGGCGTGTTGCTGTTTATAGTTTCACTGTTCAATTCTGATACGATGAGCCCCGCCACGGCGTGGGAGGGCTTCAGGATAGTGCTTGCGGGCATCTTCAACACCGGCAGAGACCTTGACGCGGGCGGCGTTCTTACCTTCGGTTTCAATTCAAGGCTCTTCGGCGATATGCTTTTCAGAGCAACTCCGCTTATAATGACGGGTCTCTCTGTTGCGCTGGCATATAAAACGGGTCTGTTTAATATCGGCGCGCCCGGTCAGTATCTTATGGGCACGATGAGCGCCATAGTCGTTGCGCTGTCGCTCGATACTTCAAAGATACCCGCGGAGCTTGTGTGGATACTCGCTTTCCTCACGGCGGCTGTTGCGGGCGCTCTTTGGGGTTGCATTCCAGGATTTTTCAAGGCTTTTCTCAACGTCAACGAGGTCATAACCTCGATAATGACTAACTGGATTGCCGCAAACCTTGTTACCATAATCTTTGACAACAGCAAGTTCAGAAATATGACCGATTACGGCAAGGTGGGCTATACGCTCAAGCTCAACTCCAACGGCGTGGCAAGCCCAAAGATGGGGCTCGACAAGCTCCTCGGCGGCAGCAACGCCAATGTCGGCATTGTCATCGCCATCGTCATCGCAATATTTATCTACATAATGATTAACAAAACCACCTTCGGCTATGAGCTGAAAGCCTGCGGCAGCAACAAATTCGCCGCCAAATATGCGGGCATGAATGAGAAGCGCAATATCGTCCTCTCCATGGCGATAGCGGGCGCACTCTCGGGCATAGGCGCCGCCCTCTATTATTTGCAGGGTGATATTGAATTCTTCTGGAATACTTCAATGACTCTGCCGAATGAAGGCTTCAACGGTATCCCCGTTGCGCTGCTTGCGATATGCAACCCGATAGGCACGGTGTTTGCGGGTCTCTTTATGGCTTATCTGACAATATCGGGCAACCAATTGAGCGCTTTCACACCGTATAACGAATACATGGCAAGCATTATCGTCGCGGTGATCGTTTACCTCAGCGCATTTTCGCTCTTCTTCAAAGGTTTGCTCGATAAAAAGAAAAAACGCGCCGATAAAAGCAGCGCAAATGATGTTAAAGAAGTAAAAGCGGGGGAGGGTGAGAAACAATGACATTTTTGCTTCAGCAAACTTTGATATACACCGTTCCGCTCATCCTCGTGGCTCTTGCGGGCGTTTTTGCCGAGAGAAGCGGTATAATCAACCTTGCCCTTGAGGGTATAATGATAATCGGTGCTTTTGCGGGCGCTTGGTTTATCAGAGCAATGCAGGAGGGCGGATTTGAGCAGGAAAAAGCCCAGCTCTTGCTGCTGCTTGCGATGCTTGTTACGGTTGCGGCGGGCGCTGTATTCTCGCTCCTGCTCAGTTTCTCTGCAATTAAAATGAAAGCCGATCAGACTATCGGCGGCACGGCGCTGAACCTCCTTGCGCCTGCCATAGTGCTTTTCCTCGTCAACATTCTTTTCCGACAAAGCTCGCTGAATCTCAAATATGACGCACCGTCATGGTTCATGCTCTTCAAGACCGATTTCGGCTTTGAACGCAAGCAGGATATCGGCGTTATCGGCGAGGTGCTGCTCAACAAGGTATATTTGACGACCTATATCGGCATTGCGCTTTATATTGTCTTGTCGATAATCCTTTATAAGACCAAGTTTGGGCTTCGGCTGCGCGCCTGCGGTGAGCATCCCCAGGCTGCCGATTCCGTCGGCATAAGCGTCCACAGGATGCGCTATGCGGGTACGACGATATCGGGTGCTCTTGCGGGTCTCGGCGGCTTTATATATGCACTGACGACCTCAAACGGCACTGCGAACGGCAGCGTTGCGGGCTTCGGCTTCCTCGCTCTCGCAGTTATGATATTCGGCAACTGGAAGCCGCTGAATATCGCAATCGTCGGCTTTATCTTCGGCCTGTTCAAGTGTGTTGCCGCTTCGGCGGGCACGCTCGACATCAACGGCGACGGCGTGTATATGCTCGCTCAGCTCGGAGTGAGCAACTATGTTTATAATATGTTGCCCTATGTCATGACGCTGATTGTGCTGGCGTTCACGTCAAAGAAATCCCGCGCCCCCAAGGCTGAGGGTATTCCCTACGATAAGGGCGAGAGATAAAATCGGAAAAAATTATCACCGTGAGGCTTTGTGGGCTTCACGGTGATTTTTTCGCTTAGAAAAGCGCTTTGATATAATGCTTGAATTTAGTCAATGCGCTCTCCGCAAGGTCGGCGCAGGGCGTGCCGTCCGGGAGGAAGGCCTTGCCGCCGATGATGTCGACGTTGTTATCCGCGGGGTATGTGTCGATGAAAATGCCTCGGCAGAATTCGCCGATGACTATACCGAGTATCTTTGCGGGGATGAACGAAAGGGCTTTTTCGAGCGCCTTGTCAAGCAGTGAATCGTGCAAGGGACTGAGCTTCAATATCTTCTCAAGCCCTGAAACAACGCTGATTGAGGAGAATACGATGTCGAGCGCGATCTCAAACTTGCTGCCGTTCACCAGAGTGTCGGTAGCCGAGCTCATTTCCGGTGTGATGGTCTCGTCGCCTGCGTAATGCTCACGGTACATCTCGGTCAGCATCTTTTCGACCGTTATGCCGCAGTCCAACTCGGTCGCAAGCAGGGTGTCAATTACCCTTGTCATCAGCGCAAGGAAGAAATCATAGATCTTTGCGTAGCTCTTTTCGTTGGTGCTCAGTGCGCCCGCAACAGCCTCCGTTGCGTCAAAAATGGCTCTGTTCCTCATTATCGTGCGTACTCCGCCGTCGTAATAGTAGCTGCGGCAGAATGCCTGATAATCGTCAATGCCCTCGATAGAGCGGGGGAATACGGTGCGGATGCTGCAATCCTCGCCGCTCAGCTTGGCGTGCCTTATCGGTGAGCCGTGGAGCACGAGCGAGCCGGTGCAGACTTCATAGACCGTGTTGCCCGCCTTGGTGGTGAGCGACGAAATGTCGTTTGCGTGTGAGTGACCGGTGAAGATATAGCGCACTCCGAGGTCGGCAAAGCTCTCGGCGAGTTTTTCGCCGCCGTCAAGGAAGTTGCCGCCCATGATGGTGGACTGCATATCGTATTTCTCGATAAGATCATAGTGCATCATCAGCAGCGGAATGTCGCCCGCAGCGGTGCATTCCTTTATCTGAGAGTTGACCCAATTGAGCAGGTCGCCCTCAAGATATTTCTTGCCTGTGCAGAGTTCGCCGCTGTATTCATTGGCGTCGACCGCTATGAGACGGTAGCCGCTGCCTAAATCGGCGGAGTAGGAGAGCGAGCCACCGGGGTCTCTTGCGATGATGCTCTCATCGTCACCGTAGCCGAAATCCTTATAAAGCTCGGCAAATTCGCTCTTTGTCGTGCCCTTGACTTCAACTATACGGTCGTCAACATAGGTAGTGCCTGCCTTAACAACGGTCCCGGTCGGGTCGTCGGCAACAAAGCGTTTGGATATTTTGTCGGGTCTCGAGATATCGTGGTTGCCGGGGACGGTGTAGACCTTAACGCCGGCGTCCGTCAGCTTGCGTAGCCTTGCCGTGAGCATCTCATGACTCAGATATTCGCAGCCCATGGCGTTGTCGCCGGAGATGAGCACCACCTTTGAGCCTTTGGCGAGGATCTCACGGATAGCCTCGTCAAGTATCTCGTCGGCGTATTGCTCGAGCTTCAGGTCGTTGTCAAGAGTGCGGCGGTAGTTAAAGCCGTTGAGGTTGCCTATATATTCCTTGGGGAAATAGTGGATATCGCTGAGAACGCTGAAATTCAGCTCTTTTTTGTTATCCGCAAAGGCGGGAACGGCCATACATATGAGCAGGCAGACCGCCAGGATAATACTTATAATTCTTTTCATTCGCTATCTCCGAAATGACCGCCGAGTTGCCCCGACGGTCAGATTTTTAATGATATTAAAGTCCGGTCTTTTCGCTGATATACTTTCTTGCGAGGCAGGCGTACTCATAGGGATTTGCCTTTGCGGGATCCTGTTCCGCCTCAACGACTACCCAGCCCTCGTAATCGGCGTCGGCAAGGATATCGAATACGGGGGTGAAGTCGAAGTCGCCGTCGCCGGGCACGGTGAATGCACCCGCTCTGACGCAGTCGAGGAAGCTCCAACCCTTTTCTTTGCCCTCATTGATAACATCACGGCGGATGCTCTTGAGGTGGACGTGCTTAACTCTGTTGACATACTTCTTGAGCACGCCGATTGCGTCCTCGCCGGAGAATGCAAGATGGCCGGTATCATAAAGCAGATAAACAAGGTCGGGGTCGGTTATCTCCATGAGCTTGTCGATCTCTGCCTCGGTCTGAACACCCGTGCCCATATGATGATGCACGGTGAAGTACATTCCATTCTCTTTGGCAAGTCTGCCCATCTCATTGAAGCCCTTTGCTATGAGAGCCCACTGCTCGTCGGTGTAAACGGGCTTCTCGCCGAAGATGCTGACGCTCTTGCCCTGGATGGAGTTGCCCTGCTCGGAGGCGCCGATGACCTTTGCGCCGAGAGCGTGCAGGAAATCTCTGTGCTTGATAAAGGCTTCGATAGTTGCGTCGTAGCCCTCGGAGAGCAGGAGTGATGAGAACCATGCGTTGCATATACGCAGCCCTCTGACCTCGAGCTTATGCTTGAGGGTCTCGACATCCTTGGGGTATTTGTTGCCTATCTCACTGCCTTTGAAGCCGCTCAGAGCCATTTCGCTCACGCACTGCTCAAAGGTGTTCTCTGCGCCGAGATCGGGCAGGTCGTCGTTCGTCCAAGCTATGGGAGCTATGGCGAGGTTGACTTTTTCTTTGTTAAGCATATTTATTCCTCCGCTGTATTAATAGAGTCTTGCCTTTTCTATGTTTTCACGCATTGCTTCGTATGCCGCCTGAACCGTCTCGCTCTCGGAGACTTCGGCGACACCCACGCGCCACCATGCGTCGTAGCCGTCGCTCATGCTGCCGTGGACGACCTTGATGTCAAAGAGGCAGGGAACCTTTTGCTTCTTGGAATCCTTGAGAGCGTCACGCAGCTCGGCAACATTGGTCACGGTGTATGACTTGCAGCCGTAGCCCTCGGCTATCTTTGCAAAGTCAATGGGCACTATCGCGCCGTCGAGCATACCCGAGAGGGGATTGCGGGCCTGGAACCTTGTGCCGAAGGTCTCGGTGCCCTGATTATTCTGAAGATTCTCTATGCAGCCCCAACCGGAGTTGTCAAAGAGCATAATGTTGACATTTAAACCCTCCATAACGGCGGTGTAAAGCTCGCTGTGGAGCATCAGGAAGCTGCCGTCGCCGACCATGGCGTAAACGTCGCGCTGCGGCTCGGCTATCTTTGCGCCGAGTGCGCCGCAGATCTCATAGCCCATGCAGGAGAAGCCGTATTCCATGTGGTATGAGCCCGGCACGGACGAGCGCCAAAGTCTCTGCATACAGCCGGGCAGGCTGCCTGCGGAGGCAACGACCACGGAATTCTTGTCAATGAGCTTGTTTATCTCGCCGAGAGCGCGGGTTTGAGAAAGTCCCTCCTTGAGATATACGCTGTAGCAACGGTCAACCTCGGCGGTGTAGGCTTCCTTGACCTCGGCAAGCTCCTCATCGCTCCAATTCGAGCGATATTCCCTCATTGCAAGGGCGCCCATGATATCGAGCATTGCGGACTTTGCGTCGGCGATAACTGCGGTGGCGTCCATCTTGAACGCGTCGAAATTGCACACATTAATTGAGAGCATTCTGACATCGGGATTCTGGAAGCCCCATTTTGATGCGGTGGTGAAGTCCGTCAGACGGGTGCCGACGGCGATTATAAGGTCAGCCTGCTTTGCGAGAGTATTCGCTGCGGGGCCGCCCGTAACGCCGATGCCACCCATGTTGAGCGGATGATCCCAGCGGATATTGCCCTTACCCGCCTGAGTTTCGGTAATGGGGATATTGAATTTCTCGGCGAAGAACTGAGCGGTCTCCCAAGCCTCGGAGTAGGTAACGCCGCCGCCAACTATAAGCAGGGGCTTCTCGCTGCGCATTATTGCACTGACGGCTGCCTCGATCTCACGCTGCACAGGCGACCTGCGGTCGATATACCAAACTCTCTTTTTGAGGAAATAATCCGGGTAATCAAATGCCTCGCCCTCAACATCCTGCGGCATTGCGAGACATACCGCGCCCGTCTGAGCCGGGTCGGTCAGCACTCTCATTGCGTTGAGGCAGGCGGTCATGAGCTGCTCGGGCCTTGACACTCTGTCCCAATATTTACAAACCGCCTTGAAAGCGTCGTTTGCGGTGACGGTGTAATCGGTAGGCTGCTCAATCTGCTGGAGCACGGGGTCGGGCTGACGGCAGGCAAAGGTGTCGCCGGGGAGCAGCAGCAGGGGAATGCGGTTTGCGGTCGCCGTGCCTGCGGCTGTGACCATGTTGAGCGCACCGGGGCCGATGGAGGAGGTGCAGGCGATGATGCGGCGGCGCTTATTCTGCTTTGCGAAAGCGATCGCGGCGTGCGCCATGCCCTGCTCATTGTGACCCTGATAGAATTTGAGGTTGTGGCCGCCCTGCTCGAGCGCCTGACCTATGCCGACAACGCAGCCGTGACCGAAAATGCCGAATATACCGTCGACAAACTTGGTCTCTGCACCGTCGAAGCTGATATATTGATTGTCAAGGAATTTGACAAGAGCCTGCGACATTGTGAGCTTCATATTCTCTCTCCTTAATTACTTTTTAGGCGGCCAGATATCCTTCTCTTTGTCGGGATCCGTCACCCAAAGATGCTCGGGAACAAAGGTGGGGGTTATATAAGGATCGCCGTCAATGTGCCTGATGACCCAGAGATACCACATTGCGTAGCCGGGCGCCGTGGTCTGCGGATGAGTCTCTTTCTCGGTGATAAAGACGGTCGAATTGTGGTGAGTCTTGACCACGTCCTCCGACAGCTCGGCGAATCCGTAGCCGTTCTCGGGCAGGAAGCGGTAGAAATATATCTCGGGCTGCGGATGCCAGTGAGGCGGGTAGCTCGACCATTTGCCGGGGAAGCCGATGACCTCGCCGAGCACCATATTTGAATACGGAGCGTTTGAGTAGTCAAATACCGTGCGGACTATCCTCGTGGAGGCTTCACGCATTGTGCCCTCGCCCCTGTTTTCGCTCGCGCACTCCTCGGGGGTGTAGAGCTTTGAGGCGAATGTGGTCTCGTTGACCGTCCTCTGCACGGCTATCTCGACATCGCTGTGAGCCTTGAATTCGACCTTTACATCCTTGGGTACATGGAGAACCCAGGGGCAGTAATCGAAGCAGTTGGGTCTGTCAACGCTGACGCTGTTGCCCTCCCACTCAAAGGTCATTTTGCCGTTTATCAGCAGATAGGCTCTTTCGAGCGGAAGATCCTCGGTGAAAACGTCCCCGTCCTTCATCTTGAGGATGCCGAAATCCATCATGCTGTGATGCTCTTTATCGTCCATAGTGGTGATAGCGTGATATCCGTAACCGTAGCTTTGCGGACCTCTGATATGTTTCATGCTTTAAGTCCTTTCCGAGGCTCAGCCTCTTATATTTTATTTATATTATTATATCACCGCATATTGTGCAAGTCAAGGTGCGGCAGGATAAAATATACAAGATATATAGGATATATTATGTAAAAACGCAAATTTATATATTGACATTGAAATCGGCTGATGATATCATTAATATGATATAGTAGCGTATTCGGAGGTTTTTTATGATAAAGCATATAGTTTGTTTCAAATTAAAGGATCCGAGCAGAGAGGAATGCGAAAAAGCGAGGGATATTTTGCTATCTATGAAGGGCAATGTGCCGCTTATACGCAGCATTGAGGTCGGCATAGATTTTCTGCATTCCGAGCGCTCATACGATTTGATCCTTGAGGTCGTTCTCGATAATGCTGAGGCTCTTGAGCAGTATCAGAATGACCCGTATCACTGCTCCGTCGTCAAGAAGCATATGCACGCCGTCAGGGAGTCGAGCATTGCGATAGACTACGAATTGGAGGCTTGAAATGCAGCTTCTTGAGATAAACAAAGACAATTATATCGGTCAGGCTGACCCGTTTATAATGGAAAGCGGCGGCAGATTCTATATCTACACCACCGGCTCGGACGGCGTATATGCTTATTCGTCCGATGAGCTGTTCAGCGGCTGGAGATTTGAGGGCAGGGTATTCACTTACCCCGACGTCAGCGACTTTTGGGCACCGAGCGTTATCGAGCTTGACGGCAAATTCTATATGTATTGCTCATTTGAATTCTACGGCGATACTCCCGACGAGGGCGGCCACAGACAGACAATGTTCGTCTCATGCGCCGATTCTCCGCTCGGCCCGTTTGAGAATGCAAGGCAGCTCCTGCACCCGTTCTCGATAGATTCTCATGTTGTCAAAAACGAAAGCGGTCTGTTTATATTCTACTCCACCAACAGGTTTGACACCGCCCGCCCCGGCACATATATCGTCGTTGACAGGCTGCTTGACCCGTATACCGATGAGGGCAAGCCCGTCACGCTCGTTGTGCCGACCATTGACGAGGAGATATTCCGCCGTGACCGCTATAAAAAGGGCGTCCATTGGCACACCATTGAGGGTGCTTTCTATTTCAGAGAGGGCGATTGGCATTATCTGATGTACAGCGGCTCATGCTACGAGAATGAGAATTATTTCATCGGTTACGCAAGAGCCAAGACCGATGAGACCGATCTTACAAAGATCAAATTTGAGAAATACCCCGACGACAAGACCTACGCCCCCGTGCTCAGGAGCAATGAGTGGGAGGAGGGCACGGGCCATCATTCAATGATCAAATACGGCGGAGAATGGTACGCTGTCTATCACGCCCGCAATGTGGAGCAGGACGGCCTCGGCGGCGACCGCAGGAACGCCCGCATCTGCCGCATGAACGTGAAAGACGGAGTGATCACTGCCGAGCGTAAGCAATTTGAAATATAAGAAACTGAGAAATGATATCCGGCTTCGGCATAGCCACGCTGACTCTTTTAAGGGAAAAGCCGGTATAAAAACTTCAGCCAGGGCAGCATAGCAGTCAGATAAATATGAATAAATATGCAACACTTTGTCATACCGACAATATGTTTTTTGATTCTCAGTTCGTTTTCAGATATATCGTCATGCTCTTCAATAAGCTCTTCGGCATGATCTCAAAGTGAAAATCAGGGTCGCCGTTTTAATGCGGCGGCTCTTTTTTATTGACCTCGGCAGCATATTCTGCTATACTTGGATTGTAAGAAGAATTCGGAAACGGAGGATGGTTATGAAGCTGAAAAAAGCGGCGCTGAAAGCCGTCGGCAAAATAGTCAATAAGGTAACGTCGTCAACGGTGCAGGGTACTTCCGCGGGCGTAAAGAGCGGCTATACCGCAGACTCGGAGCTTATCGCGCTTTGCCGCAGGATAGGCGCCGAAAGCGTTGTGATGCTTAAAAATAACGGCAATGTGCTGCCGCTCGACAGAAGCCGTAAGGTGTCGGTTTTCGGCAGGGCACAGAATGATTATTTCTATGTCGGTTACGGCTCCGGCGGCGATGTGAATGCGCCTTATAAAATCAGCCTCATGCAGGCGCTGAGGAACGACCCCGATATCACCGTTAACACCGAGCTTGCCGATGAATATGATCGCCGATGCGCCGCGGAGCCTGTCGATAACGGCTTCTGGGGGCATTGGCCGATGTGCTATGACGAGCTGAGCATTGACGCCGCGACGGCAAAAAAAGCTGCCGCAAATTCTGACACCGCAATAGTCGTTATCGGCAGAGCGGCAGGCGAGGACAGAGAGAATAAACTCGAAAAGGGCAGCTATTATCTGACGGATGAGGAGACGGCTCTGCTTGACTTGGTGACAGCCGAATTCGATAAAGTCATTGTCCTGCTGAACTGCGGCAGTATCATGGATATGGCGGCTCTGGACGCATACGGTGATAAGATATCTGCCCTGCTTTATGTGTGGCAGAGCGGCATGGAGAGCGGCAACGCCCTCGCCGACGTGCTCTCGGGCAGAGTTTCACCGAGCGGCAAGCTGACCGACACGATAGCGCGTGATTATTACGATTATCCGAGCGCCAAGGATTTCGGCGGTAAGGATTATAATTTCTATACCGAGGATATCTATGTCGGCTACAGGTGGTTTGAGACCTTTGCCAAGAACAGGGTGCTTTACCCGTTCGGCTTCGGCCTCAGCTATACCGATTTTACAATTGATAATGTCGAATTCTTCTGCGGCGGCGAGTCGGTGAATGTCACGGCGAAGGTCACAAACACAGGCTCGCACAGCGGCAGAGAGGTTTTGCAGTTTTATTGCGAAGCTCCATGCGGTCGGCTCGGTAAGCCTGCACGCGTACTTGTCGGATTCAAAAAGACCTGTGATCTTGCTCCCGGTGAGGCGCAGGAGGTCAAAATCAGCGCGCCGCTAGCTTCGTTTGCATCATATGATGACGAAAACGAATTTGCATATTTACTCGAAAATGGTGAATATATATTCTATCTCGGCACCGATGTCAGGTCAGCGGAACGCTGCGGTGAATATACGCTCGATAAAGACATCATCGTCAAGCAGCTTGCCCGCCGTTCGCCTGCCCGCGAGCCTTTCAAGCGCATTAAAGCCACCCCGAACGGCTTTGAATACGTCGACGCACCTGTTTCCCATGAGTCAATAAAGCAGACGATTCTCGATAATCTGCCCGCCGCCGTCCCTCAGACGGGTGACAAGGGAATTAAACTCGCCGACGTCAAATGCGGCAAGGCTTCCATGAGCGATTTTGTCGCCCAGCTCAGCCTTGATGAGCTTGAGGCGATAAGCAGGGGAGACTACATAATGAACAGCCCCCTCGGCGCTCAGGGCAATGCAGGCGCCTTCGGCGGTGTGCTTGCTTCGGTGCGTGACAAGGGCGTGCCCGCCGCGATCACGACCGACGGCCCGTCGGGAATTCGTCTTGCTGCCTGTTCTTCGCTGCTGCCTATCGGCACGGGGCTTGCAAGCTCGTGGGATACCGAACTCGTTGAGCGGCTTTATGCACGCGTAGGCGAAGAAATGAAGCGCCTCGGCTCCGATGTGCTGCTTGCGCCCGGCATGAATATCCACCGCAATCCGCTCTGCGGCAGGAATTTTGAATACTACTCCGAGGATCCGCTTCTTACCGGATTTATGGCAAGCGCGGCTGTTCGCGGGATTCAGAGCACCGGTGTCTCTGCCTGCCCCAAACACTTCGCCTGCAATAATCAAGAGACCAACAGGATCTACAACGATTCTCGCCTCTCCGAGCGTGCGCTGCGTGAAATCTATCTCAAGGGCTTTGAGATATGCGTCAAGAACGCTCACCCGCAGAACATAATGACCTCCTACAACAAGATAAACGGAGTGTGGGGGCACTATAATTATGAGCTTTGCGAGATGATCCTGCGGCGCGAGTGGGGATACGAGGGCAATATCATGACCGACTGGTGGATGCGCTCGTCAAAGTCGCCCGAATTCCCCAAAATGCGCGACCAGGCTTACCGCGTCAGGGCGGGTGTCAATGTGCTTATGCCCGGCGGCGCAAGGGTGGGCAAGCGTAAGCCTGACGGCACATTGCTTAAAAATTATAATAAGCCCGAAGGCATTACCCTCGGCGAGCTTCAGCGTAACGCCGAATGGGTGCTGCGATTCATTGTAAACAGTCAGGCGATGAATAGATTATGATAAAAATGCGGCTGCTGCCTCAACGGCGGCGGCCGTTTTATATATTTTTGTAGAATATACATCATAATTTATCAAATTTCAACAGCATTTTTTTCTTTATAGACCTTGGCATATAAAGAAGATGATAATATAATATCAAAAGTATAGATATTAGTATTGGTGTTAGTGTTTGTGATGAAAAAGAGCTACATTATCTGCAACCGAAAAATCACCGTCGAAGCTCCTTGGTTTACGCCGCAGGAGGGCTACTGGCCGATGTTTGAGGCCGAGTTCCCCGAGGCGGATATCAATGTGCTTTGCCGTGAATGCGAGAACTTGCCTGATTTCGGCGGCAAGCGGCTCGGCGAATGCGGCGATGTCACGGTGAGCATTGACGGCGGCAAGGTCTCGCGGCTCTTTCATCTCGGTACAGACCCCGGCGCAATGTGCGTTTATGACGCTTTCGGCGCTTCGTCGGCAGACGCATATATCCTCAGCCGCAACTATGATGTGGCGATGGACGGCCGCTATATGTGGTCGTCGCTGGCGCTCTCTCAGCTCCTGCTCCAAAAGGACGCATTCCTGCTGCACGCTTCATATATCGAGCACGGCGGCAAGGCGATCCTCTTCTCCGCCCCCTGTGGGGTCGGCAAGAGCACTCAGGCGGCTCTCTGGGCGGAGCATAACGGCTCGCGAATCATCAACGGCGATAAAGCGGGCGTTTCGTTTGACGGCAATGAGATAAACGCGGGCAGCCTGCCTTTCTGCGGCACGAGCGGGATATGCAAAAATGAGACTTACCCTCTCGGCGCCGTGGTGCTTCTCAGCCGCGCCGATTGCAGCACCGTCAGGCGGCTCGGCGGGTCCGAAGCCGTTCTCGGCATTATGAATAATATCTATCTCGATTTCCTCGCACCGGGCGAGCAAAAGAGCTGTGTTGATCTGCTCATCAGGCTTGCTGCCGAAGTGCCGGTGCTTCAACTGAGCTGCACGCCCGATAAGTCGGCTGTTGCGGCTCTTGAAAATGCTCTGAAGGAGTATAAAATTTTCTGATGGAAGTTAACTACGACCTTTTTGTCAATACGCTTTTTATGAAAGCGCAGGCAAAGGGCATTCCGCTCTCCGGCTCGTTTGAGCTTACCGCAAGGTGCAATTTCGACTGTCGGATGTGCTATATTCACCGCCGCAGCCGCGATCGTGAAGCCCTCATGGGTGAGAAAAACGCCGATTGGTGGGTCACTCTTGCAAAGCAGGCCAAGGAGCACGGCACTCTGTTGCTACTGCTCACGGGCGGCGAGCCGTTGCTTCGACGTGATTTCGACGAGATATACACCGCCTGCAAGTCGCTCGGGCTGCTCACCTCGGTCAATACCAACGGCGTGCTGCTCGACGAGGACAAGCTCCGTTTGCTTCGAGAGTATCCGCCGCAGCGGGTCAATATCTCGCTTTACGGTGCTTCACCTGAGACATACGGCAGATTATGCGGCGATCCCGACGCTTACAGCACCGTCACCGAGTCGATAATCCGTCTGCATGAGGCGGGGATAGGCGTTCGCATCAATTATTCCGCCACGCCCGATAATGTCGGCGACGCGGCGGCGATCCAAGCTTTTGCTGACAGATACGGCTTGCCGGTTCAAGCCACCTTCCATATGTTCCCGCCCGTTCGCTCGTGCGGCGAAGCCGTCAGACTTTCGCCCGAAGATGCCGCAAAGGCTCAATATGAGTGGCATAAGCGGAGATTGGGGGAGAGTGAGCTTAAAGCGAGAGCCGAGGGTCTTAAACCGGGTTCGGTTCGTGAATTCGACCCCGAGTGCGGCGAGCGGCTGAGCTGCCGTGCGGGTTCGGCTTCGTTTTGGGTCACATGGGACGGTAAAATGTTTCCGTGCGGCATGATGACCGAGCCGAGCGTGCCTCTCGATGATTTCGGCGAAGCATGGCGTGAGATAATGCGGTGCAGCAGGGAGATATTCCTGCCGCCCCAATGTTCAGGCTGTGATAAGCGGATGCTTTGCGATGTTTGCGCCGCCGTCACCAAGGCCGAGTCAGGCGAATTCAACGGCTTGCCCGATTACGCCTGCCGCAAGGCCGCCGAATATCGGCGACTGCTGCTCGGCAGATAAATCTAAACATAATTCCCCGAGGGTTATCCCAAAAGGGTTAATATATAATTTTTCAATATCATGGAGGATACGAAAATGTTCAGAAAGAAACTTTTGACTGCTCTGAGCCTTGTCCTTGTGCTCTGCACGCTTGTGAGCATAGGCGCTCTCGGGCTTCAAGCTCTTGCTGCCGAGACTCTCGGCTCCATCAGCGGCGGTCATTCGCAGACTCATACTGCGGGCGACTCTCTGGCAGCCATTCAGCAGCAGAATGCCGAGTGGGCTGTCCGTCAGTTCCTCGATCAGTGCGCCACGCCGCTTGACGGCTCAAACGGCACCCCCGATCTTTGTATACCCGGCCTCAGCTCAACGGATAACATGATCCCGCAGGGCCTGACCTACTACAAGGCAAAGAATTGGGTGCTGATCGCGTCATATAAAAACGGCGGCGGCTCACCGAGCGTTATTTATGCACTTAGCCTCGAGACCGGCAGGTTTGTCGCTCAGTTCAATCTTTATAATAATGATAAATCCGCCTGTACGGCTCACGTCGGCGGTATTGCGGCCTCCAACTTCAACCTCTACATAGCCGATAAGAATAACTCCATCAGCTATGTTCCGCTGTCGGAGCTGAATGTTGCCGAGGGTACCCTCAAGGATATCTATATTCAGGGTACTGTTGACCTTGCCGAGCTGAGCAGCGCCAACACCTCATTCTGCTCCTTTGATAACGGTATTCTTTGGACCGGTAACTTCTATCACACTGCGGACGGTTATAATACCCCTGCAAACTCCGTTTACAACAGCATGATATTCGGCTACGCTCTTCAGGGTGCTAACTCACAGACCGAGTGGAACGCTTTCGCGACCGGCTCGATCACGGGCGACGCTTCCGCCTCCTCAAATGCCGACTGTGCGGGTTACCCCACCCATACGCTGGCTGTTCCCAACACCATCACCAAGATCCAGTGCGCCCTCGTCTCAAAGGGCAGGGTATATATGGGCACCTCCTACGGCAGAAGGAATGCCTGCGACCTCTATATCGCCGACATCGATCTGACCAAGGACGGCAAAACCACCGTTACAATAGCGGGCCATCAGACCGACGCTTATCTGCTCTCGGATTACAGGACCTTCAACAACCACCTCTACATGAACGAGGGTATGTTCATGCTGAATAATGAGATCTATATCCTTACCGAGTCAGCGGCGTATAAGTATTACGGCGAATCCGCAACCAATAAATGCACCTACCCGACCGACGTTATCTGGAAGCTTGACCCCTACGCTCTCATGGGCGAGGTCGCTCCCGACGATGAAGGCGTTACCTCCTATTATTCAAAGGTTTATAATTGGGATGAGATAGGCGTTGAGGACGAGTATATAATCGTCTTTAAGTCAAGCGCCGTCGAGAACGGCAATAATGTGCTTTACACTCTTGACGCCAACGGCGGCTACGCCGGCAACCCGCTCCCGAAATACACCGTCAGAGCGAATGCGGGTCAGGGCGCTACCGGCGATTCGATGGGTATGGTAGGTAAAAAGATAACCAATTATACTTTCACCAACGGCGATAAGAAGCTCGTGCTCAATAACCCCGATGACGACGATGTTGAGTCGATGCGTTGGTCTATAGAGAAGACCGGCGACGGCAACGCCGTGCGTATCACCTCTAAGGACAGCTACTTTGCAAACGCTCCGTTCCTTTACTACGGCTCCCGTCTGGTCTATATGACCCTTGGCGGCAACGAGCAGTTTGCAAATGTTTATCTTGCCCCCACGGGCAGCAGCGACGGCTCCTTCCAGCTCTATTATAATGGCTCAAACAAATATTATATGTTCTGCAACGATGGCACCATCTCCGACGGCCTCGATTCCTACAGCAGATACTACGCCGAGAACAATGTCAAAGAGCGTGATGCTGATAAGAGCACCACAAGGAACGAGGATCACACCGGCACCGTCTATTACGGTCAGACCGAGCAGGCGGGCACCTTCCATATGGACGGTACTTACAGCCGCTCCTGCGACTATCACTCAGGTAACAAGATAGGCTACCATCCCAATAATGAGAGCAGCAGCAATAAGGTGCTTGGTAGGAATGTCGGCGACTCCTATACCTATTTCTATATATATAGGCGTATAATCCAGACCGAGGGCTCGCAGGGCAAGAGCAACCTCTTCACCGGCAAGAAGGCATATGCGGCTGCCGACGGCACCTATACCATCGACCTTCAGTCATACGCCACCGGCGCAACTCAGTCTGCTATCAGCGATAAGGGCGTGCCCCTTGACGTCGTGCTTGTCGTTGACCGTTCTTCCTCAATGGGTTCTGAAAAGGATTGCGCCAACTATGATAAGGCATACAGACTTTCATACGATAATTATCAACCCGGCAATCGTGAGACCTATTATAAGTTGGGTGATACATATTATCTGATCCAGCGTGGGTCGTATCAGACGTACACCTTCACAAAAAAGACTGGCGATTTGAACTATGATGCCACTTCAAGCAGCAGTAATGCATGGTATCTGCACTCTGATGGCAATTACTATCAGTTGCAACATTCTACTGTTCATGAAGCCACTTTAAACAGAAATAAGAGATGGATCCTTTATTTCAGAGATTCAAATAACGATGTATGGCTTCTTTATTCAGGTGATGACTGCTGTACTTCGGGCAGAACAACGCATCCGGCTCACTATGCAGGAGCGTCAACGCCTTCTGACAGTGATGTCAGGAATTCCAGTAATCCTCTCTACAACTGCTATAGAACCGGTTGGAGCAAGTCAATATATACCGGTGACTATTATAATAGGAATACTATCACTCACTACTACCTCTATTTTGAGGCAAACGGTAAGACCTATTACCTTGACGGCTTGAATGCTGTTGACGACAGACCCTCACAGTACACCAGCTCGACCGAGTATATCTACACCGGCGCTTACTATGATAAGACCAATGTTCAGCGCCGTACCGCAACCGCCAAGGCAGCAAGAGAATTTATCGCCGACCTCAGAGTTGACTCCGGCAAATACGATATCGACCACAGGATAGCTTTCGTTGAGTTCGGTAACGACGCCTCAAACGCAAAGCCCGATCTTACCGGCACCGACTGGGCATATACCGGCGTTTGGAATAAGACCGATTCCTCCGGCACGGGTCAGTTTATCCTTAAAAATAACCTTGATGCCGATGCAGAAAAAACTTTCTATAAAAATGCATTCAACTCTGCAAACGACGCCACTGCCGACTACGCTATCTCAGAGATGGCAGGCAACAACTCGTATGTCTGCGCCGCACCTAACCACGGCTTTGAAATGGCTTATGAGATACTGAATAACTCCTCGGCAAAGGCTGAGTATGCGGCGGGCACCCGTAAAGCTATCGTTGTCTTTATTACAGACGGCGTTCCCGGCAACCCCTCTTCGACAAAGTCAGATGCCACAAAGCTCAATATATCCAAAACTTACGCAAACGCCGCTATTGAGCAGGCGGCAAGGATAAAGGCGCTCGGCTCTGCCGATATCTACAGCATCTATATAGGCACCGAGACCATGACCGACTTTAATGTCGATGATTACATGGACGGCGTTTCCTCCAACTATCCCAATTCCACCGGTTACCCCGGATATAAGGACGGCGCGACCCTCGGCACTAAGAAGGAGGGCGGCAACTACTACTCAAAGATCACCAGCGGCGGCGACCTATCAAGGCTTCTTCAGCAGATCTCCTATGAGGCTATAGCTTCGGGCACTGCGGTCAAGCTTAACAGCACCGCCGTGCTCAAGGATGTTCTCTCCGACAGCTTTGCATTCCCGTCGGATCTCTCGCAGCTCAAGGTAACTCTGCAGACTCAGGAGCTCTCCTACAATGCGGCAAACAAGCTCGTTGAGGGTGCGATAGTCAATAACCCTGCAGGCGTCACCTATGAGATTGTCGGCAACGAGATAAATGTCACCGGCTTCGACTACACCACCAACTATGTTGCCCCCGATCACCCCGGTAAGCGCCTTATTGTCAAGCTCGAAGGCGTGCTGCCCGTTAAGGATATCGTCGGCTACAATATAGACACCAACGATAACCAGCGCTCGGGTATCTATGAGCATCCCGACGCCTCCGTCCCGATGGAGAATCTGACCAAGGATGAGGTCACGCGCCTGCTGCCCGCCCCCGAGACGAGCGTGCCGGAGCATAACTACATCTTTGACTTTGGCTCGGTAATGCCCATTACCGATAACTCAGGTGAGCTGCTTGCGGTTTCAAACTCTCCGACGAAGCTTTCCGCCACGGCTTACCCGCTTGAGACTTCCAACACGGCGGGCGGCTCCGCTAAGATCGACACCGCCGCAAACGGTCTTGACCTCACCATGGGCATGACGAACTCCTATATCTATGCTTTCATCAAGACCGGTCATGACTCCTATGAGTGGACGAGAGTTAATCTGATCCCCGCGTCCAACGTATATTTCGAGGAGACTTCACTCACACCCGTAACAGGCACAGGCACCGCTTGGGCTTCGACCGCCGCCGCTTCCGCGGCTGCTCAGTCGCCCTCAGGCAACTACGACCTTTACGGCTTTGATGCTTCCTATAACTTCAACGACGGCAATCTCTTCTCGGGCAATGCAGCTCTCAAGACTACCGTCAACTCCGGCACCAAGACCTCCGATAAGGTCAAGTTCACCTTCACCGGCGAGAGCTTCGACCTCATCTCCGCCTGCGGCCCGCAGACCGGCGTTCTTGCAGTCAAGGTCACGAATTCCGCAACCGGAGCGACTAAATATTATGTGGTCGACACATACTATACCGACGCCAACTACCTCGTTGACGGCCTTGCCCGTCAGGTGCCCGTAATGACCTTCAGCGGCGACTGCGGCACTTATAACGTAGAGGTTTCCGGTGTATATCTCAACAGCGCAGGCGCAGTCAAGAACAGCGGCGCCAAGGCTGCTCCCTCGGCTCTCTCGGCGGTCGATCGCTCCGTGCTCAACGCTCTTGCTGAGCTTGGCTACGACGATGTCAGCGCCTCCGAGGTCGAGAAGATCTGGATGGACGACAGCTCCGTTCTCAATGATAAGGTGCCCGTCGCTTACTCCGCCCCCGCAAAGGCTCCCGCAGCTAATGCTGATGGGACTTCCGCCGATGTTTCGCTCGACGTTTATATCGACGCAGTCCGTATCTACAAGCCCTACGGCAATAACGACCCCGCCTCCTACATCGCAGGCGAAAAGAACGCGAGATACATCAATGTACTCGGTAACCTCAAGTCAGGCGGAATGACCGGCTCCAACGACGGCAAGATAGCCTATGTTGAGGGCGGCAGCTATGACAGCCTTGGATTCGCCGATTACAACAATTATCAGTTCGGCGGCCCGCACAATGAGGTCTATCTCAACAAGGTGACCGACGGCGCTGTTTCCGGCCTCAGCTTCACTCTCGGCAACTTCGACAAGACGAAGTCGCAGGTAATGCTTTCTCTGCGCTATGTCCAGAAGAACGGCGCTGCGAACGGCAGCGAGTGTAAGATCAACAATGCGATAATCAGGATCAACTCCGCCACCGAGATGTATTACGATATCACCGAGTATGTCAATGACGACGGCACCGTTACAATTCAGAATCTCGGCGACAACCTCCTTGCGGTCGGCTATATCAAGCTTGCGGATGCCAAGGTCTCCGTTGATGATTCCGCACTCGCAAAAGCGCAGAGAGCGATGGCTCAGCCCGGTGTTGAGACCGATGTCCTTGCGAGATTTATTCCCGTCGCAGAGAACGACGCTGAGGAACCCGACAATGTCGAGCGCCCGCTCGGAGCAGAGCTCATCACCGTGAACGGCGCAAACAACGACAACGACGGCATCGTCTTTGATTTCCTTGACACGGTTCTCGGCTCGATATCTGCAATGTTCAAGAAGATAATTTCTTTCTTTGCAAATATCTTCGGCTTTTTTCGCTAATTGATGAGTCGTATTCTTGGAGGTAAAAATAGAAATGAAAAACTCTTATATTAAACCCGATTTCAGCCTTGCTCCTATCGCGCTCGCTGCCGGCCCCGGCAGCGCCTGCGCGGCGGATCTGGAGACTGTCGCATCGGTTTTCGGCATTGATGCCGACGCTCTGAAGAGCCCCACCGCATTTGCGGCGAGCGAGGGCTGCGCGACACCTTTTGACATCGAGTATTTCTGCAAATTCTCGTCCGTCAGCTTCGCAGGCTCCACCTCGGTATTCGGCTCATAAGAGGTGCAGGGATGGAAAGCTACAAAGTGAAGCCCGGCTATGTCCTGCGCGAGATCGCGGAGGAGTATCTGGCCGTGCCCGTCGGCACGGGAGGGGAGATAGTTATCCTCAACCCCGTCAGCAAGCTCCTGTGGGAGCGTATGCAGGCGCCGCAGACTCTTGACGAGCTGACCGCCGCCGTGACCGACGAGTACGAGATCGACCCCGCCGAGGCTCGTAACGATATCCTTGCATTCCTCACAAATCTCAAAAACAGCAATCTGCTTGCTGAATAAAAAAGAGATCCCTCTCTGTGGAAACACAGGGAGGGATTTTTCGTTTATCATAAAAGTTAGTATTTAATCGAATATCTGTTTTCGCAAGCAAGTGCAAATTTAACATCAAGATTGCTGCCTGCTACCTTAACGCCGAGGTTAAGCACATCGGTATTTGTAAAAACTATTTTTGTTATGTTGCCCGTTGCTTTGTCAACGGTGCATTGAATTTTGCCGTTAATCCCGTTTATCTTTACGGATTCGAATTTTGTGCCCGGTATGCTGATATCTTCAAAGGTTAAGGCGGAAACGGTGTTGAAAACCCCTGCATATCCCGTACCCTTTTTGGGGTTGGTGATTTTGTCATTGTAAAGAGCTATTGTGATATCGTAGGTCGTTCCGTTGTCCTTGAGCACGGCGCTTTTAACCATGTCCGCTGTCAGATGCGAGGTATAATTCTCACCGCTGACGGGGAAATACGCCGTTATTTCCTCTTTTGTGGTAAAGTATGCAGGTTCATCTGAGCCCTTGACGAACTTTTCTATTGCCCACTTGCCGAGGCTCTCGATTGCCGACGGAAGCTGAAGATATTCGGGCAGGCTCTTCATTTTTGAATAATTGCGGGTTATGGATTTTGCATTTGACTTGATTTTTTTTGCCGCCGTGTTGTAAATATCAACTATTTCGGCGGTGGTTTTGGCTGCGGGTTCGGCAGCGACGGCATTTTCACTGACAGCTTCGGTTGCATCAGAAGGTGTCTGGGCGTTCTGCGAAGGCGCAAGCGAATTATCGACGATCGCGGCAGTTGTGTTTTCACTGTTATCGGGCGCGAATGCATCCTCCGATGCTGAGGAGGGGACGGCAGATTCAGCCGCTTTGATGATTGCGTCGCTTATCTTGCCTGCAGAGCTGTTAAGAGTTGCGGCAATTATAATTACGCAGACAAATGCCGCGACCGATGATATCCAAGTCCTTTTGACTTGCGGTGACATCGGCGTTTTTTCTTTTTTGGTTCTTTCTTTTTTCATGTTAAGCCTCCTGAATTTCAAATTTATGGTTTCCTGCCGCTACAGTTTCTGCCGTGCCGTTTGGCAGGATAATCTCCGCGGTGCAGTTTGACGGCACTGAAATCTCAAATACGGTTTTGCCGCTCTCTCTTTTCCAGCCGCTTTTTACTACACCGTAAACGCTTTTATAGGTCGCATCTGCGAATGTGAAATGACCGCCCACGAGAGGCTTTATAAGGAACCTGTTGCCGCTTCTGATGTTGATACCGCACATTCCTCTGAACAGCCATTCGCATACGGCGCCTTTAGAATAATGATTCAGCGAGGCGATACCTCCCTGTGCAGCGGTGCCCTCCCACGATTCCCAAATCGTCGTTGCACCCGATTCAGCCATAAAGAGCCATCCCGACATCCGTTCATTTTCAAGCAATCGATAAGCGTATTCAACATTGATATCCGACAACACATCAAGGATAAGCGGCGTAGACAGGAAACCGGTTCCAAGCCGCCAGCCGTAGTTGTCAAGCGCTTTCACAAGCCGCTTTTCGGCGTATTCCTTCAGATTGCCGTCGATCAGCTTCATATAAAGCGGTCGGACGAGCTTTGCCTGCCTGTCAGTGTTAAGGGAATAGCCCTCATTAGTGATTAGCTCCCTGTATGCCTCGGCACATCCGTCAGAATATTTCTTAAACAGCCGCACATTTTTTTCATCGTTCATATACTCTGCTATTTCGCACATAAGGCCGAGAACATATGATGTATACGCCGTTGACTCCTCGGGATTCGGCAGCACCGTGTTTTTCCAATCGTTCGGGAAAACATCCCTCGGCTCGGCCCATTCACCGTAGGACTGACCGAAATTTACAAGATACTTTTTGTTTTTTAGATTTACACGGCGCCTCAGCGGCGTCCATTTGCCGCAGCGGGAGATCATAAAGTCTGCATACTATACCATTCCGTCATAGAATTCACGGATAAGGCAGTCGTCATTGTAGATCTTCCAGAAGCGGTACGGGATCAGAACGCCCGCATCAGCCCAGCCTACAGAGCCGTTCAGCCACGACATATAGAAATCAACGCCGCCGTATGGTGCGATTTGCGGCAGCTTGCCACTCGGCTTCTGCCAATCGAATATATCGCGTGTGTATTTCTCGGCAAATGTCGCATAGTCAAAAAGGTATGCGGCAGTCTCGAAAAAAATCTGGGCGTCACCCGTCCAGCCATGGCGTTCTCTTGTCGGACAGTCGGTCGGCAGGTCGACGCTGTTGCTTTTGGTTGACCACTTTGTTGCTTTGACAAATTTATTGAGCAGTTCGTTTGAGCTGTCGAAAAAGCCGACTTCATCCATATCTGAATATACGGCGATTGCGGTAAAATCCTCGGCTTTAACCTCAATATCCGTGTCTATTTCCATATATCGGAAGCCGAAAATTGCAAAGTTTGTTTTATACTCGTTCACGCCGTCTTTACAGGTGTACTCAACCTTTTGGAGGGGCGTGGTTATCTTTTTGCTTGTGCATTGAATGTTCTTTAATGTCAGCTCTCCGCTTTCATCAAGCATTTCGCCGAATCTGAGCGTCAGCTTATGCCCAGCCGCTGCGCTTATTTTGAACGAAACATAGCCTGCCATATTTTGACTGAAATCGATAATTCGCCTGCCGGACGGAGCGACGGTCAATTTGCCTTTAAAGGTCTCCTTTTCCGCTATAGGCACATTGTTTGAAGCGGTCGGTATAACAGCGTGAGAGGTGACTTTTGCTCTGCCCGCATAGCTCGGTGCTCGCCTTGCATCAATGATTTCGCCGTCCTTGTTGTCCGCAAAACGTATCGGCCCGTCATTTGACCAAAGCCAGCTTTCATCTGTAACGATGACATCGGTTTTACCGCTTTCATATGTTATTTCAAGTTGAGCCAGGATTTTTGTTTCACAACCGAACTGGTTTTTAAGCCCCCAGGCGCCGGTCGATCCCCGATACCAGCCGTCGGCAAGGTCGATGGTCAGCACATTACTTTCTTTTACAAGCTCTGTAACGTCATAGGTCTGGTACTGTACTCGTTTCCCATAATCGGTTATGCCGGGAGCGAGCGGCGTTGAGATTTTTTTACCGTTCAGGTATGCGGAGTATATCCCGCAGGCGGTTGCGTATAGCCGCGCCGCTCTGATATTGCCGTCGGTACGGAAATCTTTTCTAAAGCAATCGACAGGGAGACGCTTCTCGGGTCCCTTGAAGCTCTCTATCAGGTAATTAATTCCCGATGCCAAAAAGGAGCTTTCGATTCTCTTTTTTCTCGCATAACCCTCCTTATCGACCTCATAATTGCCGGTTATCCACTTCGCCGACCAGCTCCTGATGCCGTATTCAAAGAATGCTTCCTCGCTCCATTCGCTCTCGGCGTCATTCTCATCCCACAGCTTGATTTTGAAATTGACTCTTTTACCTTTCTCAAATTTTACAGGCAAGCGGCATCTCATTTCATTTGATTTTACCTTGCCGTTGTCCCAACCATCGGCGACGATCCTGTAGGCGGTCTGTGTCGTGCCGCCTTCACAATTCCACATTACCCGCGGCTCGTCAATGTCTGTTCCGAGTGGATTTTTGAGATATTCGGTCTTGATATTAATTGCTTTCATCTGCTTTTCCCTCCTTTTTCCTCTCTTTGATTTCTGCCTGTTTATTCCCGATATCCTTCTCAACATTTAAGAAGAGAAGCAGCGCAAAAAGCACAATGCCCGTAAAGGTTTCAAGCCCGACAAAGAAGAAGGTCATCGTATTTTTGGCCATTACGGTCTGCTCGGCGGCGACGGTAACACCGTTGATAAGTGAAGGGGCAATATAGCCGCTTTTAGCGAGCATCATGTTGAAAAGCCCTGTGACGATTCCGACGCTTGAGACGGCGATAATGTTGTAAACCGACATTGCGATGCCGTCGCAGCGAAATTCGTTTTTCCATTCAAGGTGATCGAGCACATCGGCGAACAGCGCCATGAAAACATATGAGCAGGGGAGGCCGCCGATGTTTTTGATGAATTGGCCGACAAGCACAACTACCATATTTGACGGGAACATCCAACATATTGCGCTGCCGAGCGCATAGAGGATGAAGCCGGCGGCGGTAAGGTTTCGCTTGCCGAACTTCTTCGCAAGGGGCCAGACCGCAAAAATACCTATTCCCATCGGAATACCGCCGATAACGGATATCAGCATCTGTGTTTTACCGTCATTGTAGGAGCCTAAAACATAGTTGCAATAGTAAACAAGGCTTAGATTTTTGAACTGAGTGCCGATAGTGTAAATTAAGAAATATGTAAGAATTATTATCATGTATTTATCCGTAAAAATAGCCTTGAGCAGCTTTTTGTACGGCGTTTTTTCAGTTTCTGTATTGCCGTTATCCTCGAGCGTGACTCTTTCTTTGGTGTAATAATACTCAAGAAGTGTGAGCGGCAACGCAAGAGCCGAGAGAATACCCATGACAGCTATCCATTTACCTTTGTCAACGCCGAGAGCTGGCATTATAACCATCGGGAATACAAGAGCTACAAGTATTCCGCTCATCATAATTGTCGATATCTGATTGAATACAGAGAGTGAACCACGCTGTTCGGTGTTTCTTGTAGAGAGAGGCACCATCAGATTGTGGCTCATATTAAATATTGTATAGGCGAATGAATAGAAAAGATTATATGAGAGGGCGACCCAGATTATCTGCAAGGTCTGATTGCCCGAGGGCACGACAAAGAGCAGTATACCCGTAATTGTCAGCAGCGGCGCCGAAAGCAGGAGCCACGGCCTCGCTTTGCCTTGTTTTGTGTGAGTGCGGTCGATTATGTAGCCCATAATGACGTTGGTTATTGCATCGATTATCTTTGAAATGATCGGGAAGACGGCAAGAAACGCCCCGCCCCACACGGTAGTCAGCTTCAGTACATCAGTGTAGTAGACGTTTAGATATGTGCCGAGAACGGCGTTGAGCAGCAGCGCGCCTGCAGGACCGATGAGATAGCCGAGCCACTTTTCTTTTCCCGTGACCTCGGGTGAAGTGAGTCGGGAATTGAAGGCTCTTTTTTCAACAAATTTGTTTACCATGTAATTACCTCCGCTGATTCTCTTGACTTTTGAAAGTCTTTATATTACACTATCATTATAGCTACATCGTGTCGGATTAACAATCATCAGTTTGATTAATAATTGATATAAAACCGACATAATCGTCAATAGTGAGGGGGTTATATAATGAATACTAAAAATAATCAGCGCACGCGCTTGTCGAAGCTGCTTTTTAAGAACGCTCTTATGGATCTGCTGAAGGAGCGGGGGAGCGTTGAAAAGATCTCCGTGCGTGAGCTTTGCGGCAGAGCTGAGCTGAACAGGTCAACTTTTTACGCACACTACAGTGAGCCGAAAGATGTCCTGAATGAAATTGAAGCGGAGCTGCTTGAAGCGACCGAGGAGCATCTTGAGCAGATAGGCAGAGAGAATGATATCGGGGCGCATAAATATCCTGTCATTTTTGAGATTTATAAGGGAAAATGACAAGCAATTCCGTGCGCTGTTGATTGACTCGGCGGACCCGGAATTTCGCTCGAAATTTATGCAGCATTCGATAGTACAGTTCATCACAAACCTGCAAATTGATCTGCCGCAAGAGCTTGAGCAGTATATTTTTTCATATATCCTCAACGGCAGCACCGGCATAATAATTCAATGGATACGCTCGGATTATGCGACGGATGAGAAGCTGATAGTGAATCTGCTCTTTTCAATCAATCAAAGCTCCCTCGTGAATCTTGATATATAAAACTAAAAAATAAATTAAAAAGAAAAATCGCCGCGAACGATAACGTCCGCGACGATCATGGTGCGGGTAACAGGGGTCGAACCTGCACACCTTGCGGCGCAAGATCCTAAATCTTGTGCGTCTGCCAATTCCGCCATACCCGCATTTATATTTTATAACATGTTACATATTATCACAGGGTGCATTTATTGTCAAGGAAAAACGCCCCTTAATTTATTGATTTTCTCCTTGAAAAACAGACTGCGTTATGTTAAACTTTATTTGTATAGCTGCCGACAGGCAGTTTCAAAATGATTTTTGTTAGGAGCGAGCTTATGTTATCAAGAACCCCTCCGATGGGCTTTAACACCTGGAATACCTTTGGCGAGAATATCAACGAGAGCGTTATCAAAGAGACCGCCGACGCAATGGTCGAGAAAGGTCTGCTTGAGGCAGGGTATAATTACCTCGTCATCGACGACTGCTGGAGCGAGAGGGAGAGAGACTCCGAGACCGGCAAAATAGTCCCCGATAAGATCAAATTCCCCAATGGAATGAAAGCGGTCAGCGACTATGTTCACTCCAAAGGGCTTAAATTCGGCATGTATTCCTGCGCCGGCACCCGTACATGCGCCGATTACCCCGGCAGCTTTGACCATGAGTTCCTTGATGCCCGCACCTTTGCCGAATACGGCGCGGATTTCCTTAAATATGACTTCTGCTATAAGCCGAATGTCGCTAACGGTCCGCTTCTTTACAGAAAGATGGGCATGGCGCTCAAGGCGAGCGGCAGGGAGATCCTTTTTTCCGCCTGCAACTGGGGCAACGATGAGGTCAACACATGGATTCGTTCCGCAGGTGCTCATATGTATCGCTCCACAGGCGATATCAACGATTCTTTCCCCTCGATGAGAGATATTTCGCTCAGCCAGGTCGACAACCTCGCTTATTCCGCACCGGGCTGCTTCAACGATATTGATATGCTCACCATCGGTATGTACGGCGAGGGTAATGTCGGCTCCTCGGGCTGCACCGATATAGACTATAAAACCCAGTTTGCCGTTTGGTGTATGTTCAGCGCCCCACTCATGCTCGGCGGCGATATCAGAAATCTGAATAATAAAATGCTTGAGCTTGTAAAGAATAAAGACCTCATCAGGATAAATCAGGATGAGGAGGGGAGACCCGCATTCTGCACCACCGGCTCCCGCGAAGCAAAGTCGTTTGTCAAGCTGCTTTCGGATAATGAGATAGCTGTGCTGCTTGTCAATTTCGGCGAGAGCGACGCCCATGTTGAATTCTATTTTGAGAATATCGGCATTCCCGCTGCCTCCGGCTACGGTCTTGAGATGAGGGACGTATTCACAGGCAAAAATCTCGGCGTCAAGAAGGAATTTATGCGCCGCAAGATCGCCGCTCACGACTGCGAATGCTACATTTGCAAGCTGGCGAAGTGACATGGAATACTGTATTTCGTGTGAAAAAGAGCTGACCAACGACGATATCGGTTTCCATAAGAAAATGGTCAACCGAGGCGCCGAGGAATTCATGTGCATAAGCTGCCTTTGTAAGTATTTCGGTTTAACGGAGGAAAAGGCGCATGAAATGATTGAGAATTTCAAAAAAATGGGCTGCACTCTGTTTTGCTGATATCGGTATTTATAGAAAGGTGATATTATGTCTGTTTGCAAAGTTATATCCCATAGGGGCGCCAATAAGCAGGCGCCGCAGAATACCATTCCCGCTTTCGAGAAGTCGCTTGAGATAGGCGTTGACGGCTTTGAGACCGACGTGCATATGTCAAGGGATGGCGTGCCGGTCATTTGCCATAACTACATGATCGACGAGACTTCAAACGGCATCGGCGCTATCTCTGACATGACTCTGGAGCAGCTGCGCTCTTATGATTTCGGCTCATACTTCCATGACGAATTCAGGGGCACCAAGCTCCCGACTCTCGATGAATTTCTCACCCTCTGTGCGACGGCGGATATCGAGATAATGAATATCGAGCTTAAAACTCCTCTCAGCGGCGAAAAGGGGATAGTCAAAGAAACCCTTGCCGCAGTTAAGGAGCACGGACTCTTTGATAAGCTGCTTATTTCGAGCTTCAGCCCCGAGCTTCTTGTGGAGTGTAAGAGGCTTGACCCCGCGTGCAAGACGGGCTTCCTCTACAGCCCCGACAGGAAGATCACCTATAAGAAGATGCTCTTCGGCTATGTTGAATTCGCCAAGGAGATAGGCGCGGAATATCTGCACCCGCATTTCAGCCTTGTCAACAAGCATTATGTTAAAAAGCTCCATGACAACGGGATAGGTATCAATGTCTGGACCGTCGACGGCGACGGCATCGCCAAGAGAATGCTTGACTGCGGCGTTGATGGCATTATCACCAACGTCCCCGATATGATAAATGCTCTTGTAGAGCGGTATTGATTTATATTCGGCGTGCTTTGGCTCGCCGAATTTTTTTGAAGATTTGCCATCTTAATGTTGAAAAACGTCCGCCTTTGTGATATAATGCGCTATGGTCTTAATTAAGGTGGTGCAGTATGGCAATTTATTATTCCCGCAGCGCAAGGGAGACCGAAAATACCGGTTTTTCGCTTGCAAAGACTGTGGAGGTCGGCTCGGTCGTGGCGCTTTTCGGCGAGCTTGGAGCCGGCAAGACGGCGTTTGTGCGAGGCTTCGCCCGTGGAATGGGCATTGACGCCGAGGTCACAAGCCCCACTTTTGCGCTTGTCAACGAGTACCGTTCGGGCAAAAAAGCGCTTTGCCATTTTGATATGTACCGTATAACGGGCTGGGACGATCTTTACTCCACGGGGTATTTTGACTACCTTGATGCGGGGGCGACCCTCATCATCGAGTGGAGCGAGAATATCGAAGCAATTCTCCCACAGGATTGCGTTCGGGTCACTATCACCAAATGCGACGACCCCGATGAACGCCAAATCGAAATAATCGGAGCTGAAATTCTTGAAAATATTAGCGATTGATTCCTCTGCAAAGACCGCGAGCGTCGCCGTGACCGAGGGCGGCAGGCTGATAAGCGAATGCTTTGTCAACGCCGCTTTGACCCACAGCCGCATGCTGATGCCAATGGTCGATAATGCGCTGACCCAGGCGGATATGAGCTTCGCCGATATAGATGCCCTGAGCGTCAACGTCGGTCCGGGCTCATTCACGGGTATAAGGATAGGTGTTGCCGCCGTCAAGGGGCTTGCCCTCAGTGGCGATAAGCCCTGTGCGGGTGTGTCTACTCTGCTCTCGGCCGCTTATAATTTTGGCGATGACGATTGCCTTGTCTGCGTCGCAATGGACGCTCGCTGCAATCAGGTCTATACCGCTCTTTTTGAGTGCTCGGGCGGCAAGGTTACGCGTATTTGCGAGGATAAAGCGGTGCCTATAGCCGAGCTTGAAGCCGACCTTGCAGGCTGTGACAAAAAAATATATCTTGCAGGCGACGGCGCCGAGCTTTGCTTTGCAGCATTCGGCGGCAGGCTTCCCGCCGTTCATCTCGCCGCAGAGAACAGAAGATATCAGCGCGCTTACGGCGTTGCCGCGGCCGCTGAGGATAATAAAGAGCTGTTTCGCCCTGCTTCGGAGCTTGTTCCGGTCTATCTCAGACCGCCGCAGGCAGAGCGTGAGCTTAAATTGAGAAAGGGAGTAAACATATGATAGCTTTAGGTTGCGACCATGCAGGTCTTGAGCTTAAAAACATCATCAAGGATCATCTTGATATGAGGAAAATCGAGTATAAGGATTTCGGCACTTATACGTCTGAATCCACCGATTACGCCGTCTACGCCGAGCTTGCGGCAAAGGCCGTAGCGAGCGGCGAATGCAGCCTCGGTCTGCTTTTCTGCGGCACGGGCGTCGGCATTTCCATGGCGGCGAACAAGGTCAGAGGCATCAGAGCGGCTTGCTGCTCGGACGCATTCTCAGCCGAGATGACAAGGCTGCATAACGACGCAAATATGCTTTGCCTCGGCGGCAGAGTTGTCACTCCTGAGAAAGCTATCGAGCTTGTCGATATCTTCCTTGATACGCCGTTCAGCGGCGAGGAGCGCCACGCTCGCAGGATCGCTCAGATAACTGAGCTTGAAAACAGGTTTTAATTAACAATTAAATATATCGGAGGTTATTTAAATGGCAAAAGTAATGATTATGGATCATCCCCTCATCCAGCATAAGCTGACTATCCTCAGGAACGAAAAGACAGGTTCAAAGGAATTCAGAGCGCTTGTCAGCGAGATAGCAACCCTTATCTGCTACGAAGCAACAAGAGATCTTCCTCTTAAAGACACCGAGATAAAGACTCCCGTCGCGGTCGCCAAGACTAAGGTGCTCGCCGGTAAGAAGCTCGCCTTCGTTCCTATCCTAAGAGCCGGTCTCGGCATGGTGGACGGCGTTCTTGCGCTCGTTCCCTCCGCAAGAGTCGGTCATATCGGCCTTTACAGAGACCCCGAAACGCTTATGCCGGTTGAGTATTACTGCAAGCTGCCTGCCGATATAGAGGTGCGTGAGGTTATAGTCCTTGATCCGATGCTTGCCACCGGCGGCTCGGCAATCGACGCTATCACCCAGATAAAGAAGCGCAACCCCAAGGATATCAAATTCATGGGCATTATCGCCGCTCCCGAGGGGCTTGCCGCTCTTCAGAAGGCTCACCCCGACGTCGATATCTATGTTGCCGCTCTTGACGATCATCTTAACGAACACGGATATATCGTCCCCGGTCTCGGTGACGCAGGCGACAGGATCTTCGGCACCAAATAATAAATCAAACGATCGCCCCCGAGCCGATCACTCGGGGGTATTTTTCACTTTCATTAAATCGGCGGTCAGCTGACCGCTATGTAAACGGGAGGAACTGTTTTGAAACTTTCGGAAAATACTTACAGATCCCGCACGGTCGGGAGATACGTTCTTCGCATTATTGCAGCCGTGCTTTCACTAACGGTGGTTATCAGTTCGGTCAGCGTCGGTAGCCTTGCCGCAAACGACGGCAGCGAGGTTATAGTCACCCTCGGACACCCGATAACCGACGATGATTTCATTCAGACCGACGGCAAAAAGATAGTTAACAAGAAAGGGCAGGAGGTCTCGCTCAGAGGCGTTAATCTCGGTGCATGGCTCATTCAGGAGGAGTGGATGTGTCCGGTTGAGAATTCTGTGGATAATATAACCACCTTTGAGGTGCTTACCGAGCGTTTCGGAGTTGAGAAGGCTTATGAGCTGCTCAACACCTACGCCGACAATTGGATAACCGAGGTCGACCTCGACAATATCGCCTACATGGGCTTCAACTGCGTCCGAGTTCCCTTCTGGTACCGTAATTTCTATTATGACGATAAGGGCACTAAGATACTCGACGAGAACGGCGAATGGGATTTCAGCCGCCTTGACTGGGTGGTTGAGGAGTGCGGCAAGAGGGGGATTTATGTCATCCTCGACCTTCACGGCGCGCCCGGATATCAGAATAACAAGGAGCATTGCGGCAAGATCAATTCCTGCGGGCTCTTTAAGCTGACTAAACAGGCCGAGGCGTGGCGCAAGCTCACTATAGAGCTGTGGGTCGCCGTTGCGGAGCGTTACAGCGGCAATCCTGCCGTCGCTATGTATGACCTGCTCAACGAGCCGATGTGTGATGTTGCTTCGTATATCGAAAAGAACAATCTTAAGACGATATCTCTCTACAGCCGTCTGTATGACGCCGTGAGATCCGTTGACAACGACCATATCATCACCATGGAGGGCATCTGGAGGCTCTATAACCTGCCCGCACCGTGGCTGATGGGCTGGAGCAACGTGGTTTATCAGCTTCATTTCTATAATAAAACTAATTTCGGCTTCAAGCTCCTGCTCTTCACCGCTTTGCTTTATCCCTATAATGTTCCGCTCTATGTCGGCGAATTCAAGTCGCTCGGCAGCGCAACTTGGGACGCTATCCTCGGCTCGATGAATAAATGGAACTATAGCTGGACGATTTGGTCATATAAGGGCACGGGCTGGGGTGCGGAGACCTCCGAATGGTATCTGTACGGCGGCAAGACCGACGTTATCACCAACGCCGATGTACGCAACGACAGCTATGAGGAGATAGCTCTCAAATGGGGCGAAGTTCTCAGAACCGACGAGAGCTTTGTCTCGACCGGCAATTTTGAGAATAACATAAAGCCTTACGTTAACAACTGACAAATTAATAAGCGCTGTTTCGTTTGAAGCAGTGAAAAACTATCGACAGCGGCGGTAACGGCCGTTGCCGATAGTTTTGTTTAAGGATGAAATACCATTGGGTTTAAAGAACAATTTTCTTGACTTTTCTAATGTTCTCTAATATAATTAATATAAAGACTGTAGTGTTGAAAACAAAAATGATTTTAAGCTGTCGTGAGACGGTGAAACGGAGGTAACAAGATGAAAAAAAGAATTTTTAGCATCCTGCTCACCCTATGTATGGCGCTCTGCTTTATGCCGAAAGGCGTATTTGCCGAGGGCGAGACCGTTAAGAATGTCGCAACGGCGCAGGAGCTGGTCGATGCGCTTGCGGACATTAGAAATGACACAGTTCGGCTCACGGCGAGCATCACATTTAACGGAAATCTTGCCGTCGAGCGTGCTATGACCCTGGACCTGAACGGTCACGTTCTGCGGTATTACAATCCGGAACGTGCCTGCGGAGACATTGAGGTCACAGGTGATTTGACGATTATTGACAGCAACCCGGATACCGTGCATAAGTTCTTTAATCTTTACGGCGGCGGTCTGTGGGCGTTGGACGAGGAGAACGGTGATCTGATTGCCAAGGGCGGCATCATTTCTAACTATTCGTTACGTGTCAAAGACTGCACGCTTACTATGAATAGCGGCAGCTTCGTCGGCTGCCAGGGCACGGCGGGCGCTGTTGAGATAAGAAGCGGCACATTCACTATGAATGACGGCTTGATGATCGGCTGCTACGCTGCGCATCTCGGCGCTGTGCTTGCCTTCGGCGGCACATTCAATATGAACGGCGGCGTTATCAAAGAATGCACCGCTGCTTCGATTGGCAAAGACGGCGTATATCTGACCAACGGTGCCATAATGAACGCCAACGGCGGCGAGGTGGACGGGTATGTGCTTGTTGAAGAGAAAGGCAGGATCAAATCCGCCGCCGGACAGAGCGGCATTACTGCTTTCCGTGGCGAGACGAGAGTGGGTTACGAAGCTACGATCGAGCATGGTATTTTCTACGGCGGGATCTCAGTCGGTGGAAAATTTAGCGGGCGTATCTCCGGCCTCACCGTAACATATAAAAACGGAGAAAGCGAATACGCCAAACAGGTCTTGCAGAGCGGCGCAGCGGCGCTCAGACCCGATGACCCGACAAAGGACGGCTATGATTTCACAGGCTGGTACACTGACGAAGCCTGCACGCAGGCCTATGACTTCACAAAGAGCGTGACTGAGGATATTACGCTGTATGCGGCGTGGGCGGTCAGCGAGCAGTTTAAACTCATGCCCGGCGGCAGATACTATTTTGATCTGTCAGCAATGGACATTGTCGGCACGCCGAACGATCTGCTTCCCGACATCACATTCCATTATGTTCCTTTCATTTATACAGGTACGGTGAACGCCTATGTGCTTAAACCCGCTTCGGTCGGCATATTATCCTCATCCGATGATGCCGCAAAGGCTACCGATAAAGACGCGCAGTACGGCTATGCATATCCGCACAGCCTGTTTGTAGCCGATGATCTTCTCACCGTCGATGTTAAATGGACGGATCTGAACTCCGCGGGTCTTATCTTCGGCAAAATCTGCACCTTGGACGGCGTAACATATACTCTCCGTGCTCCCTCTATAGGCAGCATCCAGGACTTTGACGATTATAAGATCGGCCTTCCTGTTAACAATGATTGGCAGCAGATCCTTGACAAAAACTCCGACTTCATTAAAATGTCGGAAAACAATTCCTATGTTTGGGGGCAGGACACCTACCGAGACCAGGATCAAAACAGATTCAGAAGCTTCCGTATGGTTAGTAATCATCTGTGGGGAGCGACTGAAAGCAATAAATGTGCATATCGCCCCGTGCTTGAAGTTATGAATGCGGAGTCACTCGGCGCTGACGCACTTAAAATCGTTACCCTTGACCTCGGAGGTAAAAAATTTAACGGCGAGGGCAGTATAAATATCATTGTGAAAAACGGCGAGAGCTTCAACGCCCCCGCAAAAGAGTGTCTGACCGCGCCTGTCGGCTATGCGTTTGGAGGTTGGAGCGACGGCGAGAATACCTACGCCCCGGGCGAAAGCGTTCCGCAGTCCGTTTCGGTGCTGACCGCGGTTTGGAAGCCGATCGAATACAAGGTCAACTGCGTCGGATACGGCGTGTTTGATTGCACCTACGGTGTGCCGTTCACGCTGCCTGATGCCGACAGTGTCACCCGCGAAGGATATACGCTTGTAGGTTGGAATCCGACTGAGGATTGCTCTGGGATCAGTTACGCACTCGGTGAGAGCGTTCAAAATCTGACTGTGAACGCAGGCGAGACCGTCACTCTCTATCCTCATTGGTTAATCAATCAGTACACCATTGCTTTTGACTCAAACGGCGGAACTGCCGTTGCGCCCATAACTCAGGATTACGGCACGGCAATAATCGCACCGTCTAATCCGACAAGAGCGGGTTATATATTTGTCGGTTGGGATAAAGAAATTCCTGCGATCATGCCCGCCGAGAATATGACCCTCACCGCGCAGTGGCAGCTTGCCGCACGTTTGCCGGATCGTGAGTTAGTGATTTATTACAAGTCTGTCGGAAAGCTCAACACGATAACCGAGGATCCCTCGCTCGTCGAATACACCTCCTCCGATGAATCGGTCGTTACGGTCGATAATGACGGCTCTTATAAGGCGGTCGGCAAAGGCACGGCGGTTATCACCATGCACGTTGTCGGTACGGATATCGAGGAGCAGTGCAAGATCACAGTCAAATACACATGGTGGCAGATGCTCATACGCATCTTCCTGCTCGGTTTCATTTGGTATTGATAAAAACAGTATAGGATATAATAAAGCCGCCGGTTCACCCGGCGGCTTCGCTGTTTTATTCGGTTTATTTCATCGGGATAACGGTGAATTCAAATTCAAGACCCTTGCTGCCGTTAACTTCAAACTGCTTGAGAATGTCAGGGCCGCAGCTTGCCGTGCCCGTGCCTCTGGTGAAGCCGTCAATGTTGACTGCTACGGTGTGCTCGTTGTGCAGATCCTCCTGATGCTTTGCTTTCTGAAGCAGCTCCTGGGTGTAATTCCTTGCATTGAAATTGAAGTAGCTGCCCTTATAAGCGAATTTGAGACCGTAACCCTCGTCGTCGGTGAGCGTGAGGTACCGCACTTTGCAGCGGTTGCCAGCATCCTGCGGTCTGATATAGGGCTCGTGCATCTCGGCAACGGTGGTGTCATATATGCCGATGATTGACTGAGCGTAAAGGTCGCTCAGGTTCTCTTCCTTGCCCATGCCGTAGTATTGAACATTGCCAAAGCACTCGGGCATCTCAAGTGTGAGACCGAATCTCGGCATATGAGCTGCGAGCAGCTTGTGACTGACAGGCTCAAACAACGCCTTTACATCAATAACGCCGTTTGCGTATACGTTGTAGACTATTTTGACCTTTCCGAGCGGTCTGATGCTCTTGGCGCTCTTGAGGCGGTAGTCAACGGTCACAACTGCCTTGCCGTCATCAACAGATGCGTCAAATTTGTTGCAAACACAGGCATAATTGTCATAACCCGCAGCTATCCACTTATCCCTGTAATGCGTGTCGTTGTCGAGGTAAGCTCTGTAGATATTCGGCAGGAAGCCCTTGAATGCGGCGGGGGACTGGTTGACGTGCTCTTTGCCGGAGTGAATATAGCTTGTCATTTCGCCCGAAAGAGGGGAGAAGGTAACGCTGCCGTCGCCGAACGAGAGCTTGCAGGTCGTGGCGGTGGTGTCAACGGATATGTTGCCGCTCTCGGCAGCGGATTCGCAGACATAGTCCTCCTTGACAGCGTGCTGCTCAAAGGCTATCTCATCCTCCCCCGCATAATAATAGACGTTGATGTGGCAGTCGCAGGAGCCGTCGGGAATCTTGAAATCTATATCAAAGGTCTTGCTCTGCTCCGGCTCGATATCGAGGGTCAGCTCGTCTGCGGCGATGAGGATATTGCCGTCCTTGACCGCCTCCCAGACTGCGGTTATGTATGATGAATTTTTAAATCTGTTGGTGTTGGTGAAGGTCAGCTTTCCGTCAGAGTATTCGGCTCTGACGGGGCGGTAGACATTCTTCATTTCCTTTGCGCCGGTGTGCAGGCGTCTGTCGGGGTAGACAAGGCCGTCAACGCAGAAGCAGCCGTCGTGTCTCCATTCGCCGTGGTCGCCGCCATAGGTGTATTTCAGCTTGCCGTTTGCGTGGTAGACCGAGTGATCCGCCCATTCCCAAATGCAGCCGCCCATGAGATTTTGATATTTATAGAATATCTGCCAATATTCCTCAAGTCCGCCGGGGCCTACACCCATTGCATGAGCGTATTCGCAAAGGAAGAAGGGCTTCGGGGTGTAGCGCTTGCCTCTTGTGTGCTTGCCGCATCTCTCGACGTTTGCGTGGTTTGTGTACATTTCGGATACCACGTCGTAGCTGTGACGAGCAGTCCTGATAACGCCCTCATAGTGGACGGGTATCTCAGGGCAGCATTCGTGCAGAAAGTCGTAGCACTTATCCTGGCAGGCATATCCGCCCGCCTCGTTGCCGAGCGACCACATGATGATGCTTGCGCGGCTTCTGTCGCGCTGATACATTCTCTTGACTCTGTCAAGGTATCTCGGCGCCCACTTGAGGTCATGGCTGATAAGATCAATGTTGTTGTGCGGGGCGCAGCCGCAGCCGTGAGTTTCGATATCCGCTTCATCGACCACATAGAGACCGTAAATGTCGCAGAGGATAAGGAAAGCGGGGTCGGGGGGATAGTGAGAAGTCCTGACGGCGTTCACGTTGAGCGACTTCATCAGCTTTATGTCTTTCTCAAGGTCGTCGAAGCTCATAACATAGCCGGTCTTATACTGAGTGTCGTGATGGTTGACGCCCTTGACCTTGATGGCTTTGCCGTTAACGGTGAATATGTCCTTTTTGATCTTGACAGTCTTAAAGCCGATGTAGTTACGAAGCGTCATAACCTCGTCATCGCCTCTGTAAAGAGAGGTGTATGCGGTGTAGAGGGTTGGTATTTCGGCATTCCATGAGATAACATCAAGGTCCTTGAATGATATGACCGTATCGGCCTTTGCATCGGCGGTCTTTGAAGCTATGAGCTTTTTGCCGTCATAAATTTCGGTGTGGAGGGTCATTCCGTCGGATGGCGAAGCGATATCGGCGCTGACGGTCAGCTCCCAGCCCTTTGAAGTTTCCTTGGTGCGGTAATAGAGGTCGTTAATGTATGCGGCGGGCATCTGATAGAGCAGTACGTCTCTGAAAATGCCGTTCTCCCTGAACATATCCTGGCACTCAAGGAAAGTACCGTTTGACCACTTATGTATCACGGCGAAAAGCTCGTTTTCGCCCTTTTTGAGGTACTTTGTGATGTCGAATTCAGAGGTGTTGTGCGCGCCCTCGCCGTAGCCGACGAATTCGCCGTTTATATAGAGGTCAATGCAGGGCACGACGCCGAGGAAAGCTATGATATAGCTGCCGGCGGTGCCGTCGACTTCAAATTTCTTCCTATATACGGCGACAGGCTGCTCATTGGGAACGTAGGGGGGCTTGTCGTCAAAAGCATAGGGGCAGTTGATGTAAGCGGGGCTGTCGTAGCCGGTCCTCTGCCATGTCGACGGAACGGTTATTTCATCGAAAGCGAGTGAATCGGTGTCAATGACATCGGGGAGCTCCTTGTTGGAGGCGTAGTATTTAAAATCCCATTTGCCCGAGAGCACCTTGACTATATCCGACGAGTAGCGCTCTTTTTTGAATGCGGTCTTTGCAAGCGTCTCTTTGCTCGAATAGGGGATTGTGTAGGCTCTGCCTTCGCGCCTGTTAAGCTCATAGATCGAAAAGTCGTTGAAGTTTGTACGGTTGACTGTATATTTCATTACTCAGCCGCCCTTTCCTTTAATTTATTAATCATGATTTTTGCCGCTTTATATATATCGCCGCAGCCGAGGGTGATTATCAAATCACCGCTCTCGGCATGGTCAACGGCATATTGCGCCACTTCTTCAAAGGTGTTGAACCACACGCTGCCGGGTATCTTCTCGGCAAGCTGCGAGGTGTATATATCATAGGTGTTGACCTCTCTCGAACCCATTATCTCGGTCATTATGCAGTGATCCGGGATCTGGAGCACCCTGACGAAGTCATCAAAGAGTATAGCCGTTCTTGAGTAGGTGAAGGGCTGGAATACCGCCCAAACCTTGCGGTAGCCCATGTTCATTGCCGTTTTGAGCGTCACTTCAAGCTCCTTTGGGTGATGGGCGTAGTCGTCGGCTATCGTGATGCCGTCTATCTCCGCGAGCTTCTCAAATCGCCTGCCTGCGCCGTGGAAATCCTCGATTCCCTTAACGCATTGCTCAAGGTCGGCGCCCGTGAGCATTGCCGCAGCGATAACGGCGAGAGAATTATATACGTTGTGCTCACCGGGAACTGAGAGCGTGACTTTGCCGAGCTTTTCTCCGTCCTTGACGAGGTCATATGAATCATATTCTCTGCTGCTCGTGATTTTGACGGCGCGGAAGTTGTTTTTTTCGCCGAGGCCGAAGGTTATAAGCTGCTTGCCGTCGGTCTCAGCGGCGACAACGGCCGAGCAGGTGTTTTCGTCGTCGCCGTTATATATGACCGCCTTTGTCGCCATTGAAGCGAATTTCGCAAAGGAGCGTTTGATATTATCGAGATTTTTGAAGTATTCGAGGTGATCCTCGTCAACATTCAGTATCACGGCGATATCGGGCGAGAGCTGTAAGAAATGGTCGCAGAATTCGCACGCTTCACAGACCATGTGCTCGCTGTGGCCGACAATTCCGTTTGTGCCCGTGAGCGGCAGCTTGCCGCCTATGACGGCCGAGGGGTCGAAGCCCGCCTCAATGAGAATTTGCGTAAGCATCGAGCTTGAGGTGGTCTTGCCGTGAGTGCCGCTTATGCAGATGCAGTCGGGGTAAAGGCGGGTGATGGCGCCGAGCACTACGCTGCGTTCAAATGTGGGGATGCCCGATGCCTTTGCGGCCACAAGCTCGGGGTTATCGGGCAGTATGGCGGCGGTGTAGACTATCATCTGAGCGCCCTCGATATTCTCCGCCTTTTGACCGAGCACGACGGGTATGCCGAGCGAGCGAATGCGGGCAAGAGTGTCGGTTTCGTTGTTGTCGGAGCCGCTGAGCAGATAGCCCTCCTTGTGCAGTATCTCGGCTATCGGGCACATTCCCGAGCCGCCGATGCCGATAAAATGTATCCTTTTAACGCTTTTGAGGAGCGCATCAATATCTTTCATCGCAATTTCCTTTCGTCGTCGTTCTCAACCCGAAGGGCTGCAAGACGGAGTTTTAAAAATATTATATTACATATCTTTGAAAAAATAAAGAGAAAGTTTTCATTATTTGCAGCTTTTTTGATTTCCTGCGCCGACGGATATTCACGGTAACAGTATAATTCTACGCACATAAAATGATTAGTGTTAAACCGAGGTAATCGGCGGCCGTGCCTAAACGGGTCGGTCAACGGTTACAAAAGGGGGGTGTAAATATGGAAAAGATAAAGGATCTGCTCATTATCGGCGGTGACAGCAGGCAGCTGTATATGGCGGATCATCTTGAAGAGAGAGGGTTTAACATTGCGGTCTACGGCTTGCCGGAGAGGGCCAGGAAGTGCGTTACGGAGCTTAAAAGCGCCGTTGAGGCGGCGGACGCCGTCATCCTGCCGCTGCCCGTGACCCGTGACGGCAGATATATTTTTTCTATAGTCCCCGTCAAGGAGACGTTTGACGAAATGGCGGCTATGTTTCACAAAGATCAGCCGATATTCGCGGGTATGCTCAGCCACAGCATGAGAGCGAGGCTCGAGAAGCGCTGCGACGAGGTGTATGACTATTTTGAACGCGAGGATGTCACGGTCATGAATTCCGTGCCTACCGCTCAGGGCATACTCAAAACAATGCTCGAGAATATTGAATACACCGTTCATTCGAGTAAATGCGCCGTATTCGGCTACGGCAGGATCGGTAAGGTAACGGCGGATGTGCTTTCCGCCGTCGGCGCTGATGTGACCGTGTGCGTGCGCCGCCCGAGCGCTATAGCTCTTGCCGCCGTCAACGGTCTCGGAGGTTGCCTTATAAGCGATTTTTATAAGTCCGCCGACAGATACGATATAATAATCAACACCGTGCCCGCACAGGTCATTGACCGCAAAATACTTAAAAACGTACGCCCGGATTGCCTGATAATCGACGTGGCGTCGGCCCCTTACGGCACCGATTTCGCCGCGGCTCACGAGTTGGGGATTAATGCTCTTCAATGCTCGTCGCTGCCAGGCAAGACAGCGCCGAAAACAGCCGGCAGGATAATTGCGGACGGTGTTATAAATATCCTCAAGGAGAGAGAATATGAGTAAGCTAACCGTCGGATTCGCTCTTTGCGGATCCTTCTGCACTTTTGACCGAGCCGTTGAGCAGATGCGGCTGCTGAAAGGCGGCGGGGCGGAGATAGTGCCGATAATGTCTTTTAACGCCGCGGGCATCGACAGCCGCTTCGGCACGGCGGCTCAGCATATTGCCGAGATCGAGGGGATATGCGGCCGCTCGGTCATTGATACGATAACCGCAGCCGAGCCGATAGGCCCTAAAAAGCTGCTTGATATACTGATAATCGAGCCTTGCACGGGCAACACGCTCGCAAAGCTTGCAAACGGCATAACCGACACGCCCGTTACTCTTGCGGCAAAGGCTCATCTGCGGAATGAGCGCCCCGTGCTTATCGGCCTTGCCACCAACGACGCGCTGTCAGCCGCTGCCTCCAATATCGGCAGGCTGATGAATGTCAGAAATATTTATTTTGTGCCTATGAAGCAGGATGACCCGAGCAGCAAGCCGAGATCGGTTATCTGCGATTTTGATCTCACAGAGAGGTCGATGCAGGCCGCTCTCAACGGCGTTCAGCTCCAGCCGCTGCTGCTTTGATAAGCCGAATATAGGGGATATGTATAGTTTTCTGTGCATATCCCCATGATTTTTGAGCTGCCCAAACGGATTTTTGTACTTGAAAAGTACATAAAACCTTGATATAATATTAATAATTGTACTGTAAAATGGAGGAAGTTGGGCGGATGAAAGGGAAACTTATCGTTATCGAGGGTCTGGACGGCAGCGGCAAATCCACTCAGGAGGAGCTGCTGAAACAGAGATTTTCTCAGCGCAATATAGATATCAATTATATTAAATTGCCGAATTACGGCGACCCCGCCTGTGAGCCCGTCAAAATGTATCTTGCCGGCAGATTCGGAAGCAAGCCCACCGACGTTAACGCATATGCGGCGAGCACTTTCTTTGCCGTTGACCGCTTTGTCAGCTACAACTGCTATTGGAAAGAGGCTTACCTTAACGGCGGCATCTTCCTTGCGGACAGATACACTACTTCTAACGCCTATCATCAGCTCACCAAGACCCCGAGAGAGGAATGGGACAGCTATCTTGAATGGCTCGAGGACTTTGAATACGGCAAAATGGGCATCCCGAAGCCCGACGCCGTTATCTATCTTGATATGCCTGTAGAGATCTCACAGAAGCTGATGACAGGCAGATATCACGGAGATGAATCTAAAAAAGATATCCACGAGAAGGACGTCGCCTATCTCAACTCCTGCCGCGAGGCCGCCGACTATGCGTGCCGCAAGCTCGGCTGGGCAAGGATAATCTGCGGCGAGGGCGGCGAACCGCTCCCGAAAGAGATTATCGCCGACCGTGTTTTTGAGTCTGTTTCAAAGGCGCTCGGCATTGAATTATGATCAGGTTTTCTTTGTATGACGATATCCCTGCGATGACTGCTCTTTGGCAGGAGGCTTTCGGCGACGACGAGAGCTTCATAAACGCTTTCTTTAAGGGCTTTTATACCCCGCAAAATGTGCCGGTATTCGTTATCGACGGCGAGATAGCTGCAATGCTTTTCCTGCTCGACGGCGAATTGTCCATTGGCGGCAAGATATATCCTGCATACTATCTGTATGCCGCCAGCACTAAGAAATCGCACCGAGGCAAGGGCCTGATGACAGAGCTGCTTGATTTCTCCGCAAGAACGGCGGCGGACAGGGGACAAGCCTTTATTTGCCTGAAGCCCGGCGAAAAAGAGCTGTTTGATTTCTATGAGAAGCGCAGTTACCTGCCTGTTTTCGGCAGGAGAGTGTTCACCGTTCACCGCTCCGAAACGGATATATTAAAGGATTTCAACGATAAAGATGCCGATTTTGAGCTGTTTGAACTGCGTGAAGCCGCTTTCGGCAGCTGTGATCGCTTCATTTGGGATAAAAACTCCGTCAATAAAGCTGTAAAGCTCAGCACTTGCAGTGGTGACAGGTTGTTTCAGAACCGTAAAGGATATTCGCTTTACAGCATAAATGACCGCGTTTGTACTGTAAAGGAATTCGCCTTTTCGTGCGATTTTACGGCAGAATTCGCATCATATATCTTCAATAATACCGACTGTGAGTCGATTAATTTTTCGCTTCCATGCTCCGCTCCCTGCGCTTTTGACGCAGCGTTTGAATGCAGTGGTGAGGCTCTTCCGCTCACAATCGAAGCGGCAGATGCGATAATAAATGTAGATAATGCGTATCTCGGTTTGACGTTAGATTAATCAGGAGGTTCAAACTATGTTATATATATTTATGGCTGACGGCTTTGAAGAGGTCGAAGCTGTTGCGACAATAGATGTGATCAGGCGAAGCGGTATTGAAGTCCTGACCGTTTCCGTCGGCGGCGAACCCGCCGTCAAAGGCGCACACGGTATGACATTTGTTTGCGATAAAGCAATTGAAGAGGTTTCACTCTCCGATGAGCTTGAGGGCGTTATTCTCCCCGGCGGTATGCCCGGCACGCTCAATCTGCAAAAGAGTAAGGATGTCAATTCTTTCATAGATTTCTGTGCCGAGAGCGGCAAATTGCTATGCGCCATATGCGCCGCCCCGATGATCCTCGGCAGGAAGGGATTGCTGCAAGGCAGGAGAGCAGTCTGCTTCCCCGGCTTTGAGGATGACCTTATCGGAGCCATACCCAACAACGGCTTTGTCTGCACCGACGGCAATTTCATCACCGCCAAAGGAATGGGCTGTGCCGTTGATTTCGGACTTGCGATAGTTGCAAAAGTCAAGGGTCAGGCAGCCGCCGATTCGCTCAGATCGACTTTGCAATGCCCGTGACGGATAAATCTGCTGCCCGTCGGCTTTGCCGCTCGATCAGAGACGGCATTTCGGCAGTGGAGCGGCTTGAGCTTGACAGGCGCATGACGGCGGCGCTGCTGAATTGCGAGCTTTATTCAAACGCCCGTTCAATTCTGACCTATGTTTCGGTCGGCAGCGAACCGGATACCCGCGATTTCATTAATGCGGCGCTTCGTGACGGCAAGACCGTTGCGGTGCCGAATTGCGACAGCGGCGAAATGCTGTTTTATCAGATAAACTCTCTCGATTCTCTTTCCTCGGGAAAATTCGGTATTCCGACCGTCGCGACTGACGGAAAGAAGCCGTTTGAGAACTTTGACGGCGCATTATGCGTCGTGCCCGCACTCGGCCTTGACCGACAGGGCAACAGGCTCGGCTACGGCGGCGGTTATTATGACAGATTCCTTGCCGCCCATGAGGTTACGGCTCTTGCTATCTGCCGTGAACGCTGCATTTATGACTACCTGCCGACAGATCCCCATGATATCAGAATTCACCTTGCGCTTACAGAACGCAGATTTATATACTTTCCATAAGGAGGCATATCAGAATGAATAACGACGATAAAGGCCGCAAGCAACCCTTTGAGGTGCATATTATTGACGATGACGATAGCTTGCTTGACCCTTCGGAGCTTGATAATCTTACTCCCGATCCCGTGCCGCAAAAGAAAAAATTTGAGGTGCATATTGACGAGGACAGCATTGAGGATTTCGATGCCGATGATCAGCGCCCGAGGTATAACGGCGAGGTATATTTCTCCAACCGCAAGCCCGTCAAGCCCCGTCAGCCCGCTCAGCAGCAGCGACCGGTTCAGAGCGTCAAAAAGACCGTTAAGAAAGCGTTTGACTCCGCTTTCGCCGTCTTTTGCGCCGCCGTGCTGATATGCACCACCGTACTCTCACTCATTGCGCTCTCATGTATAAACGACGTGCTCGCAATAACGAGGAGTGACGAGGATGTCGTTGTAACTATACCGAATGACGCAACGACCAACGAAATAATTAATATTCTTGCCGATGAAGGGCTTGTTAAGCAGAAGCTGTTCTGCAAGATGTTCTATAAGCTCGTCGACACCTTCAAGAATATCAACAAAAAGAAGCCCGTCGCTGCCCCCGTATACCTGAGCGGCGTTTATTATGTTCAAAAGAATATGGGGCTTGAGGGCTATCTGACCGAGTTTAAGGAGATACAGAAGACCGATGAGACGGTGACTCTGATATTCCCCGAGGGCTGGACTATTTATCAGATGTTTGACCGCCTTGATAAATTCGGCGTTTGCTCCAAGGACAAGCTCATAGCTTCGCTCAAGGGCACGACCTTTGAATATGATTTTGTGTCAAAGATCCCGCAGAATTCAAGCAGGACCTTTGCTCTCGAGGGTTATTTCTACCCCGAGACCTATGAATTCTATGAGAACAGCGACCCGAACAGCGTTATAAGGAAGTTTCTCAGCGAATCCGATAAGCGCTGGACCGACGAATATCAGGCGCAGGCGGATAAGCTCGGCTATACGCGCGATGAGATAATGATAATAGCCTCGATAATCCAGCGTGAGGCCGCCAATACCGAGCAGATGGGTCAAATATCCTCCGTTATCCACAACAGGCTCAATCACGCCGTTTCATGGCCGACCCTCGGCTGCGACTCGACAGAGAATTATATCAAGACTTATATCGCCCCCAACGACCCGGCCTCCGTGAATTACGAGATGCCTTATAACACTTACTATTCGCAGGGTCTGCCTCCGGGGCCGATATGCAATCCCGGCGACGACGCCATCAAAGCGGCGCTCTTCCCGGATGATACCGACTATTACTTTTTCCGCCACGATAAATACGGCAAGATCTATATGGCAAAGACTCAGCTTGAGCACGATGAGAACGGCAATAAGGTGCTCCGAGCCAACAGTAACTGATTATCGGAGGATCATATGCTTTCAATGAACAGACCAGAGCTGCTTGCCCCCGCCGGCGAAGCGGAGAGGCTTGCCGCTGCCGTCGAATACGGAGCCGATGCGGTTTATCTCGGCTCCGACCGCTTCGGCATGAGGACTGCGGCTGCGAGCTTCGGCGGCGACGAGCTGAGGAATGCCTGCGATTACGCCCATTCAAAGGGCGTAAAGGTCTATCTGACCTGCAACACCGTGCCGCGCAATAACGAGCTCGCCGAGCTTCCGTCATTTATTGAGTATGCCGCCGAGAGCGGAGTTGACGCTTTCATCATCACCGATATCGGCGTTCTGAAGCTCGCTAAAAAATACGCCCCCGATGTGGATATCCATATCTCCACACAGGCGGGTATCACAAATTACGCCGCCGCGAACGCATTCTATGAGCTCGGCGCAAACCGCATTGTCACGGCGAGAGAGCTTTCACTCGCCGAGATAGCGGAGCTGCGCGCCAAAACGCCCAAGGAACTTGAAATTGAGTGCTTCGTCCACGGGGCTATGTGCGTGTCCTTCTCAGGCCGCTGTCTACTGTCAAATTATCTGACGGGCAGGGATTCCAACAGAGGGGACTGCGCTCAGCCCTGCCGTTGGAAATATTCGCTTCTGGAGGAGAAACGCCCCGGCGAATTCTTCCCCGTTGAGCAGGATGCGAGCGGCACTTACATAATGAATTCAAAGGATATGTGCCTTATCGAGCATATCCCCGAGCTTGTCGAGGCGGGCATAAACAGCTTTAAGATAGAGGGCAGAGCAAAATCGGCTTATTACACCGCTTCGGTCGTCAATGCCTATCGCTGCGCCCTCGACGGCTATTTCGCATCGGGCTTTTCGCGTGATTATAAGCCCGCGCAGTGGATACTTGACGAGCCCCGCAAGATGAGCAACAGGCAGTATTGCACAGGCTTCTATTTCGACTCGCCGTCTGACGACGCAAGCATATATTACGACGGCGGCTATGTGCGCGAGTGGGATGTTGCAGCCGTTGCCGAGAGATGCGAGGGCGGCAGGCTCTATGCCTCTCAGCGCAACCGCTTTTTTGAGGGCGACGAGCTTGAAATAATGATAAAAGGCGTTGAGCCTGTCAAAGTGACGGTCAGCGACCTCAGAAATGAGGACGGCGAAGCTATTGAGAACGCACCGCATCCGATGATGAAGCTCTCGTTTGCCTGTTCTGCCGATGTGCCCGCGGGCGCGTATCTGCGTATGCAGAGAAAGGACGGCTGAGGTATGGGGCCTTCATATTTCACGGTTTTTATCGCTCTTTTATTGCTTCTGTGGCTTTCTTTTGAGCGAAGCGCAACTATCCGCAGGATTATAATGAAGAAAAAGAAAAGGAGAAGAATCAGAATGAACGAGCTTATTTCCTGCTTTGTGGGCAAGGACTGCATTGTGTATATTTCGGCGTCGAGCGGCACAAGTATCAATGGCGTTATCACTTCGCTGAATGAGAATTGGATAACCGTTAAGACCGCCGGCGGCGAGGAAGTTATCAACCTCGATTATGTTATCAGGGTGAAAGAACATCCCGTCGGTAAAAACGGCAAAAAGAAAAAGATCGTTTTTTAAATTCGGTTAATGTTTGCATGGGCTGCCGCGTTTGCGGTGGCTCTTTTTGTCGAAAAAAGGCTACAAATTGTGTTTTTCTTGACATTGCTTCAAGATGTGGTATAATGATATCGGTAAAAATTCGAGTTTTGGAGGATGACCAATGGCTAAAAAGCCTCAGTACAACAATGACAGCATAGTCGCCCTCAAGGAGGAGCAGCGAGTTCGCCAGAAGCCCGCCGTTATATTCGGCTCGGACGGCGTTGACGGCTGCGAGCACGCCGTGTTTGAGATAGTCTCGAACTCCGTCGACGAGGCGAGGGAGGGCTACGGTGACAAGATAATCGTTACTCGCTTTGCCGATAAATCCGTCGAGGTGCAGGATTTCGGCAGGGGATTGCCCGTCGATTATAACAATACAGAGAAGCGTTACAATTGGGAGCTTGTTTTTTGCGAGCTTTATGCCAGCGGCAAGTATGACAACAGCTCGGGCGGCAGCTATGAATTCTCACTCGGCACAAACGGCCTCGGTCTGTGCGCCACGCAGTATGCCTCCGAATACATGGAGGCCGAGATACACACCGGCGGATTCAAGTACACGCTTAATTTCAAAAAGGGCAAGCCCGACGGTGAGATGGTCAAGGAGCCTTACTCCAAGAGGGATACCGGTACCCGCATCAAATGGCGCCCCGATCTTGAAGTTTTCACAGATATTGATATACCTCTCGAGTATTTTCAGGATATGCTGCGCCATCAGTCCGTCGTTAATGCGGGCGTGCGCTTCATACTCAAAGATCAGGTCGGCAAGGGCTTTGAGACCTATGAGTATTATTATGAAAAGGGCATAGAGGATTATATCGCCGAGCGCGTCGGCAACGACGCCCTGACCGGCATACAGAGCTGGAAAAATGAGTCGGAATGCCGCGACCGTGAGGACCTCGGCACATACAGGCTCGTCACCAACGTGGTCGTTACCTTCTCCAACAAGGTGCAGTTCAAGGAATTCTATCATAACTCAAGCTATCTTGCGAACGGCGGCTCGCCTGAGAAAGCCACAAGAGCGGCTTTCCTCTCGCAGATAGATTCTTATCTTAAACAGAATAACAAGTATCAAAAAAGCGACTCGAAGATCAGCTTCCAGGATATAGAGGACTGCCTTGCGATAGTCATTTCGTCGTTCTCGACCCAGACCTCATATGAGAATCAGACCAAAAAGGCGATAAATAACAAGGGCATTCAGGATTCCATGACGGCGTTCCTCAAGCATCAGCTTGAGATATACTTTATTGAGAATCCGCTTGAGGCCGAGAAGATAGGCAATCAGGTGCTCATCAATATGCGCTCCCGCGTCAAGGCGGAGAAAACGAGACAGGGCATCAAGGAGTCGCTGATACAGAATGTCAGCAACCTTACAAACAGAATTCAGAAATTCGTCGACTGCCGCAGCAAGGATACCTCCGTGCGCGAGCTGTTTATAGTTGAGGGTGATTCCGCTCTCGGCGCCTGTAAGCAGTCAAGGAACTCCGAATTCCAAGCGATAATGCCCGTGCGGGGCAAAATACTCAACTGCCTCAAATGCGAGTATGACCGCATATTCAAGAGCGATATAATCACTGACCTTATCAAAGTTATCGGCTGCGGGGTCGAGGTCAAGTCAAAGCCGAAATCAGGCAAAGACCTTGTTTCATTCAACCTCGATATGCTTCGATGGAATAAAATAATCATCTGCACCGATGCCGACGTGGACGGCTTCCATATCAGGACTATGATACTCGCCATGATATATCGACTGATGCCGACGCTTATCAACGAGGGCAAGGTGTTCATCGCGGAGTCGCCGCTCTACGAGATAACCTGCGGCGACGAGACTTGGTTTGCATATACGGAGAAGGAGAAGGTCGACGTCGTTTCTCAGCTCGGCGGCAAGAAGTTCTCCATCCAGCGCTCCAAGGGTCTCGGTGAGAACGACCCCGAGATGATGTCGCTCACGACTATGAATCCCTCAACGAGACGGCTTATAAAGATCGAGCCGTCAATGGCAGAGGAAATGGCGCAGAAATTCGACCTCCTGCTCGGCGACGACCTCGCAGGCAGGAAGGATTATATCGCCCAAAACGGTCATCTCTATCTTGATCTGACCGATGTTTCATAATTAACGGACGGAGAAATTTTATGGCAAAAAAGTCAAAAAAAGATATAGGCTCGTCACTTCGTCAGCTCGATGACAAGACACATATTTTCGGCGCGGGCGAGGTGGTCGATCAAAAGATAGTCGATACTATCGAGAATAACTTCATGCCCTATGCCATGAGCGTTATCATGTCCCGCGCGATCCCCGAGATAGACGGCTTCAAGCCCTCGCACCGCAAGATTCTCTATATGATGTATAAAATGGGTCTGCTCACGGGCGCAAGAGCCAAGTCCGCAAAGATAGTCGGCCAGGTCATGCAGCTGAATCCCCACGGAGACGCCGCGATTTATGACACAATGGTGCGCCTGTCAAAGGGCTACGAGGCGCTGCTGCACCCTTATGTGGATTCAAAGGGCAACTTCGGTAAAGCGTTCTCACGCGATATGATGTGGGCTGCCTCGAGGTACACGGAGGCGAAGCTCGAGAAGATATGCGCCGAGCTCTTTGCCGATATTGATAAAGACACCGTGGATATGGTCGATAACTTCGATAATTCCATGAAAGAGCCGGCTCTGCTGCCTGTCACGTTCCCGAGCGTGCTCGTAAACGCCAACACGGGTATTGCGGTCGGTATGGCAAGCTCAATATGCTCGTTTAACCTTGAAGAGGTCTGTAAGACAACTATTGAACTGCTCAGAGACCCGAAATTCGACGTTTCGGAGACCCTCAAAGCCCCTGATTTTGCAGGCGGCGGACTGCTTGTCTATGACAAGGCGGCAATGGATGAAATTTATAATACAGGCCGCGGCAGCTTCAAGGTCAGAGCGCGCTACAGCTTTGATAAATCAAACAGCTGCATCGAGATAACCGAGATACCGCCGACCACAACCTCCGAGGCGATAATCGACAAGGTAATTGAGAAGGTCAAGGCAGGCTCTCTGCGTGAGATAAGCGATATCCGCGACGAGACCGACCTCAGCGGCCTCAAGATAACCATTGACGTCAAACGCGGCACGGATCCCGACAAGCTGATGAAGAAGCTTTACGCTTCAACGCCGCTCCAGGATTCGTTCTCATGCAACTTCAATGTCCTCATCAACGGTATGCCGAGGGTGCTCGGAGTGCGTGAGCTGCTCGGCGAGTGGATAGAGTTCCGCAGCGGCTGCGTGCGCCGCAGGACCGCGTTCGACCTCAAGCGAGCCACCGACAGGCTGCATCTGCTGAGAGGTCTTGAAAAGATACTGCTCGATATTGATAAAGCCATCAGCATTATCAGGAATACCGAGGAGGAGAGCGAGGTAGTGCCAAACCTGATGATAGGCTTCCGCATTGATAAGATTCAGGCGGAGTATGTTGCCGAGATCAAGCTACGACATCTCAACAAGGAATATATTCTCAAACGCCTCCAGGATATCGACAGGCTCGAGGAGGCAATAAAAGACCTCAACGATATTCTGGAGAATCCCAAACGCATAAAGCAGATAATCATCTATGAGCTTAAAGAAGTCGTCAAGAAATATGCGAAGCCCCGCAAGACCGAGATAATTTATTCGGTGGAGCTGGAGGAGGAGACAGTGGAGCCGGATATCCCGGAATACCCCGTTACCGTTTTCTTCACTAAGGGCGGATATTTCAAAAAGATAACCCCGCTCTCGCTGCGAATGAGCGGCACTCAGAAGCTCAAGGACGGCGACGAGATCGCCCAGACCGTTGAAACGACCAATTCGGCGGAGCTGCTGTTCTTTACGAATAAATGTCAGGTTTATAAGAGCCGCGCCTGTGACTTTGATGACACCAAGGCAAGCGTGCTCGGCGATTATGTTGCGGCGAAGCTCGAGATGGAGGATGGGGAGCTACCTGTTTATATGGCGGTCACTTCCGATTACAGCGGCTATATGATGTTCTTCTTTGAGAACGGTAAGGCCGCCAAGGTAAGCCTCGACGCTTACCGCACTGTAACGAAGCGCAAGAAGCTGATAAAGGCTTTCTCCGATAAATCGCCGGTTGCTGCCGTTATGCAGCTTGCCGCCGACGAGGAGATAGTCGTTATCTCAAGCGCGGGCAGGCATCTGCTGCTCAATACCGCTGTCATTCTGCCCAAGACTACCAAGGATACCATAGGCGTCGGCGTTATGACGCTTAAAAAGGGTCAGCGCCTGATGAGCGCCCGCAAATATCGTGAGGGCGAATTCGCCAAAGCCTATCGCTACAGGGCAAAGAATCTGCCCGCCGCTGGTGCGCTGCTCAGCAGCGAGGATGAGGCGGAGCAGATGACTTTTGAATAAAGTCAAAAGCCGCTCACCGCTTGTATTGCTGCGGTAAACGGCTTGCGGCGGAGAATCAGTCGGCAAACGCACGGTAATTCGACTTTCCCTGCAAAACTATTATTGCCGCCCGCTTTTCGGCGATACAATGAATTTTTTGGCAGAAGAATTTAAAAAATATCTTGCATTTGCAGCTGATATGTGTTAAAATTCGTGAGTACAATATTTTTTGGAGGTTTTCAACCATGAATTGGTATGAGATCGTATTAGGTATAGTTCTTATCATCACCTCGCTCGCACTTATCGCCATCGTCCTCTTCCAGGAGGGTCGTTCCGCAGGTCTTTCGGGCGCTATCGCAGGCGGTGCCGAGACTTTCCTCGGTAAAAATAAGAGCAGAACCGTTGAGCAGAAGCTCGTCAGGATTACCAAAGTCCTTGCGACTGTGTTCTTCATTCTTTCCCTTGTCGCAACTCTGATCGTCCTTTTCGTTGGCTGATTTTTGATTTGCAATAGCGGCTGTCTTCCTCGTGAGAGGGGGATGGCCTTTTTTCCGTTATTCCCCAAAGCCCTCGCGCAGGCGTTCAATGGCTTTCTTTTCGATGCGGCTGACATAAGATCGCGATATGCCGAGCCTTGACGCGATCTGGCGCTGTGTCATCGGGTCAGTCGAATAAAGACCGTAGCGCATTATCAGGATCGACCTTTCCCTCGGATCGGTCATATCCTCCACCAGCTCATACAGCCTTTTGACCTTGAATTTTTGGTCAATGTCGTCGGCGATGGTGTCCTCAACGCTTATTATATCCATCAGCGTGAGCGGGTTTCCCTCGCCGTCGGTGTCTATCGGCTCGTTTATCGAGATGTCATGTGCCGATTTCTTCCTGCTCCGCATGAACATGAGGATTTCATTCTCTATGCACTTTGAGGCGTAGGTCGCGATCTTGATATTCTTCGAGTCGTCGAATGTATTCACTGCTTTTATCAGCCCTATCGTGCCTATGGAGATCAGATCGTCCTGCTCATCCGAGGTCGAATAGTATTTTTTGACTATATGCGCCACGAGCCGCAGATTATGCTCGATAAGTATGTTTTTCGCCTCAACACTGCCGTTTTTATAGCATTCAAGCTGCTTTCGCTCCTCCTTAGCGCTCAGAGCAGGCGGGAACGACCCCGGATTCCTGATATGCAGCGCAAAAAAAAGAAAGCCCTTTGATATTAACTGTGCCAAAAATCCAAACATTTTCTCACCCCATTTGAATATATGCGCCGCCGCTCGAGGCAATGATTAAATGACTGATGCATAAACCGCCTCATCGGTCGTCTTTTTTTATGCAATATCCAACAAATTACTGAATTGTGAACATTTTTTGTCGCATAAATATTGATTTTGTTTTTATAGTGTATTATAATAATTTAGATAATGAGCTAATGGGCTTTTAACCCCGTTATTTCCCGATTGAGGTGCAGAATGGTCGATATACATTGCCATATTTTATACGGTGTTGACGACGGCTCCGATGATTTGGCGGAGACGGTCGAAATGCTTCGCCTTGCAGAGAGGGGAGGCACCGTCAAGGTGATAGCGACCCCGCACAGCAACGTGCCCGGCTCTTACCGCAACTATTGGTGCGCCGAGTTGGAGTCAAGGCTCGCTCTTATCAATTCCGAGCTTAAAAGGGAGGGCGTCGGCATCGAGGTCTACCCCGGTCAGGAGATATTCACGACCACCGAGACTGCCGGATTGCTCCGTGAGGGCAAGCTGATAACGCTGAACAGCTCCCGCTATGCGCTTGTCGAATTTGATTTTTACGAATACTCCGTTGAGGCTTACGCCATGATCGGTCAGATAAAAGCCGAGGGCTATGTGCCGATAGTTGCCCACCCCGAGAGATACGCCTTTGTCTGCGAAGAAGATGACGCGGCGATGCGTCTTAAAGATCTCGGCTGCCTGCTTCAGGTGAATAAAGGCAGCCTCAAGGGCAGCTTCGGTATGCGTGCAAAGAGAGCGGCTTATCGCTTGCTTGACGACGGGCTTGCCGATTTTGTGGCGAGCGACGCCCACAGCCCATATGTACGCACTCCGTTCCTCGCCGACGCTCATGAGGCGATATCGGTGATGTATTCCCGCGATTATGCGGATATGCTGTTCAAAACTAATCCTTCCCTTGTTTTAGAGAATAAAGAAATTTACGGTTTTTGAGGAGTTATAGCCTATGATGAGGTTTTTGAGAATAGCGGTTTCGGCGCTTTTTGCCGTGACGCTGATAGTTTTTTCTTACTTTTTCGTTAGCAACAAGCTGAACAGGGACGATACGATCCCCGTAATAACGGTCAAGGGCGATATGCTCGACGTCAGCATCAAGGCGACAAACGAGGATCTGCTCAAGGGCGTTACCGCTCACGACGATAAGGACGGCGACATCACGTCTAAAGTTATCGTTGAGTCGATCTCAAAATTCACAGAAAAGGGCGTTTGCAAAGTCACCTACGCCGTGTGCGACGGCGACAATCACGTTGCGAATGCTTCAAGGAAGATACGCTACACTGATTATGTTTCGCCCTCTTTCGGCCTTTACGGCGATCTTTGCTTCTCGATATATGAGAACGTCGGCGTCTCCAACATACTTTACGCCACCGATTGCCTTGACGGCAATATCACGAGGGATATGATAGTCACCTCGAGCAACTTTGTTGCCTCCACTCCGGGCGAATTCTCCGTTGAAGCCGTCGTTACCAACAGCAAGGGCGATCAGTCCTATATCAAACTGCCTCTTATTGTTGAGGACAGAAGTCTCTCGGCGCCGAAGATTTATCTCACAAAATATCTGATAAACATCAAAAAGGGCGAGCAACCGGATTACGCCTCAATGGTGAGGTCAATCGAGGATTACTCTGGCAATGCGATAACTCCCGCCGTGAGAGTGGTCTCCGAGGTCGACCCCAACAACGACGGCACATATCTTGTCCATTACTACGCTTCGGATACAGAGGGTTATGAGGGTCACAGCGTTTTGACTGTTATAGTGGGGAACTGATTTATGCAGAAGAATAAAATTATAATTGAATGGCACAGCATTCTGAAAGACCTGCTTATGAATGCATGGGTGGTTTTGCTTGCCGCGCTTATCGGGATGATGGGGATATACATAGCCTCCTACAGCGTGTATTCTCCGGAATATACCTCGAGCGCAACGCTCGTCGTGACGGCTAAGAGCTCAGCTTCAAATCCGTATTCGCTCGTCAGCATCTCCTCCGAAATGGCTGAGGTATACACCAAGATATTCACCCAGCCGACAATTAAAGAGAAAGCCGCCGTTCAGGCGGGCGTGCCCTCTTTCAACGGCACGGTCAGCGCCACGGTGCTCTCCGAGACTAACCTCATGGATGTCAAGGTCACCTCGTCAAGCCCTCAGACCTCATATGAGCTGCTTTCGGCGGTTTTGATTGTCTATCCTGAGGTGGCGGATAACCTCTTTGAGAATGCGACCATAAGCGTTATCAAGCAGCCTTCAATGCCTCATGCGCCGTCAAATAATATTTCATCTCAAAATAAACTCATAGTTGCTCTCGGCTGCGCCTTTGTTGCCGTTCTCGCGATAGTCGCCATATCGGTGTTCCGCGATACGGTCAAAAATGAGGACGCATTCAATTCAAAGGTCGATGCAAAGCTCATTGGCACAATAGTCCACGAGAATAAACGCATGGATCTGCGTGATTATATCCAGCGGAAGAAAAAAGGATTGCTGATACACAGCAACGCTTTCATCAGCCTCAAATTCGTCGAGAGCTTCCATAAGATAGCGGCAAAGCTCGAATATCTCAACAGGCGCGGCGGCGACAAGGTCTTTGCCGTCACGAGCGTTGCGGAGAACGAGGGTAAATCTACCGTCGCTTCAAATATCGCCCTCTCTCTTGCCGACAGGGGATATAAAGTCGTGCTCTTTGACCTCGACGCAAAGAAGCCCGCCCTTTACAAAATATTTGAAGAAAGTTACAATGAATTCTCGGAGCTTGGCGAGCTGTTTGAGAACAAGATAAAATACAGCGATTTCAAGCTCAGGAAATACAAGAAATCGTCGCTCTATCTCGCAATCAATACCAAGCCGTACCCCGATTACAGGAGCTGGATAGAGAGCGGCGAGGTCGAGCGGGTGCTCAGCGCGTTAAAGACAAAGGTCGATTACATCATTGTTGATACTGCGCCGCTTTCGGTCGACGCTTCCGTAACCGATATCGTCAAAATAGTTGATAAGACCATGATGGTGGTTCGTACCGATGTTGTCACGGCGTCCTCGCTCAACGACGCTCTCGTTACCTTGCGTGAGGTCGGCGGCGATGTGCTCGGCTGCGTGTTGAATGACGTTTATCCCGAATTCAGCTTCGCCGGCATCAACGGCTTTGACGAAGGCGGCTACTACTACGGCAAAAAATACGATAAATACGGCCGCTATTCACATTACGGCAAATATGACACGGAGCGGATCTCCGAAAAGGATAAGGCATAATCCTAATCACTGATGAAGGATGAAGATCTGATATGAATCAAAGTGAAAACAAAAGGCAGGATGCGGAGCAGAATAACGAAAAGATAAGCCTGTATTTCAGCGACCTTTGGAAGGGTCTGATGAAATTCTGGTGGGTCTGTGTTGCGCTCGCCGTGCTTGCGGGCGGTTATAAATTTGTTAGCGGTCGTCTGAAATATGTGCCCGTTTACACCGCCTCCGCAACCTTTACCGTCAGCACGGAGAATAATATGAATTCCATATCGGGCGTTTCGGCTTATTCGTTCTATTACGACAGCTCGACCGCCTCTCAGCTTGCAAAGACCTTCCCGTATATTCTCGGCAGCAACCTGCTTCAGGAGGCCGTGTGCGAGGATATGCAGGTGCCCGCAATGCCCGCAGGCCTCAGCGCCGTAGCGGTGACAGGCTCAAATATGTTCACCATGACAGCCACGGGCAAGGATCCTCAAACAACCTATGACACCCTTATGTCAGTAATAAAGAATTACCCCTCGATCGCAAAATACGTTGTCGGCAACATAAAGCTCAATATGATATCAAGCCCGGAGGTGCCGACCGAGCCGTCAAACGGCGCGGGATATAAACGCTCGGCGCTGAAATGGTCGCTTTACGGGGCGGCTCTCGGTCTGATGCTTATTCTGCTTTATGCCTTTGCGAGGAACACCGTCCGCACCAAAAAGGATATCAAATCCGAGCTCAATTGCGAGGCTCTCGGCACGGTGCCGCAGGTCGTCTTTAAGAAGCACAAGATGGAGTTTGACAGAGCGGTGTTGCTGACCAACGACGGTGTGGGGAGCGGCTTCAAGGAGTCGTTCAGAGTGCTGAGAAACACCTTTCTCCACTCTCTCGGTGAGCATGATAAGGTTGTCACCGTCACAAGCACGGCTCCCGGCGAGGGCAAGACTACCGTTATAACTAATCTCGCGCTTTCACTTGCGGAGCACGACAAAAAGGTGCTGCTTATCGACGCCGATCTGCGCCACCCCAGCGTCGCCGCCTTGCTTGGCTTTGACCCCGAAGAAATCGGCTATGATATCACCGCCAAGCGATACAAAATAACTTATCTTGAGAAATACAAAATTTCGTTTCTTCACATTCTTACCGGTGAAGATGAGCGCATGAGCCTGAATTCTCACGAATATAAGCGTATTTTTGACGAGGTCAGAGACGATTACGACATAGTGCTTGTCGATACTCCGCCGTGCGGTCTTGTATCCGACACTATTTTTGCGGCTCAGGTCTCCGACGGCGCAGTTTATGTTGTTTATCAGGATACCGTCCGTACCTCCAAGATACGCAGCGGCCTCAATAATCTTGTGGCATCCGATGTTAAGATATTCGGCTGCGTTCTGAACGGCGCTCTTTCAGGTTTCTCGGGCTACGGCCACGGTTACGGCTATGGCTACGGTTATGGATACGGGTATAAATCCTACGGTAAATACGGCAAATACGGTTACGGCTACGGGTATTACGGATACGGCTACGGCGAGCAGCAGGAGAAGCATCACCGCAAGCACCGTGATAAGACCCTCAAGGGAGAAGCGCATGAAGAAATCTAAGGATTATGCCTCACTCTTTCGCTGCATGATAGGCGAGTGGAGGTGGCTGCTGAAATATGCCAAGCGCTACAGGTTGATAATCGTTGCATATATACTTCTCGGTATGTTCTCCGCCGTGATGTCTCTGGGCACTTCGCTTGCAACCAAGTTCCTTGTGGACGCCGTTGTTCAGCATATCGGCGCCAAGCTGCCGCAGTATATAACGCTTGTTATAGGGCTTGCAGTGTTTCAATATGTGTTTCAGGCGCTTACCTCGTGGCTCTCGGCCGTTGTCGGCAGCAGGGCAAACAACGAGATAAGGCACGATATTTATTCACACATTGTCTCCGCGGCTTGGGAGGATATCGGCGCTTTTCACTCGGGCGATCTGCTCAACAGGCTTGAGGGCGACGCCGCCTCCGTTTCATCGGGCGTTATCGGATTCATACCGACGGCGGTCACGAGATTTGTGCAGTTTTTCGGCGCTCTCGGCATCGTGTTATACTACGATAAAACAATGGCAGTTCTCGCTCTGATGAGCGCGCCCTTTCTCTTTATCTCTTCGCGCTTTCTGCTCAAAACCATCAGAAAATACAACAAGCAGAGCCGCGAGCTCAACGGCAAGATACTCTCGTATTCCGAGGAATCGGTTCAGAATATTCAGGTTATCAAAGCCTTTGACCTCACTCGGCAGTATATATCAAATTTCAAGACTATACTCGAGAATTACCGCAGTATGCGCCTTGAATATGACAAGTTCAGCATTTTGCTCACATTCTGTCTCTCGATGCTCGGTCTCATCGTCTCCTATTCCTGCTACGGCTGGGGCGTGTACCGCCTTTGGCAGGGGGCAATAACCTACGGTACCATGACGCTGTTTTTGCAGATATCGGGTTCGCTCACCTCGTCGTTCAGCGCGCTTGCCTCGCTTGCACCGACGGCTGTTTCGCTTGCCACCTCGGCAGGACGTATAATGGAGGTCACCTGCTTTGATGAGGAGACGGACGCCGACAGCGTGAGGGCAAAGGAAGTGCTCGCCGATTCCGAGAATGGGGGAGTGACGGTCGTATTCGACAATGTGACCTTCACCTACCGTGACAGCGAGTCTCCCGTGCTCAGAGGCGTTTCGTTTGAGGCGTCGCCGGGCAGCACTATCGGGCTAATCGGCCCGTCCGGCGAAGGCAAAACCACCATGCTCAAGCTCATTCTCGGCATTGTCAAGCCGACTGACGGGCGCATATATTTCCGATCTCCGTCGGGCAAGACCGTCGATGTCTCCGACAGCACAAGGCGCTTTTGCTCCTATGTGCCGCAGGATGTCGGTATGTTCTCGGGCACCGTCGCGGAGAATCTGCGGCTCGTGAGACCCGAGGCGGACGATAAAATGCTTGAGGACGCTCTCAGGAGCGCCGATATCTATTCATATATCGCATCTCTGCCCGAGGGAATTAACACCCTGATAGGCGAGGGCGGCATGAATTTTTCGCAGGGTCAGCTTCAGCGCCTTGCGATAGCCAGAGCGCTATTGCGCAATTCGCCCGTAATGCTCATGGACGAGACCACCTCGGCGCTCGACTCCGATACGGAGAAGCGTGTGCTTGAGAATATTATGGAGCAAAACGGCTCCAGGATCCGCATAATCACGACTCACAGAGAGAGTATGCTGAAATATTGCGACCACATTTATAAAATCGGCGCAAACGGTGAAATGGCGCCGACAGCTAAGGAATGATACTATGAAGAGACGCTTATCGGTGCGTTCAAAAAAATTCCATATCGAGCATTGGTACATAATGAGCATCCTGCTCGCCGTTTATGACATAATGGCGGTGAATGTCTCATATTTCCTTGCGCTGCTCTTCAGATTTGACGGCTTCTTTTCGCAGATACCCGATTATTATGTCAGAGCCTATGTCAAATTCATACCGATCTACACGATCCTGTGCCTTGTGATATTCTATGCGTCAAAGATGTATCAGAGCGTCTGGCAGTATGCGAGCTTCAACGAGCTTGCCCGCACCTGCATCGGCAGCACAGTTGCGTCCTTGCTGCATATCCTGCTCATCACAGTTATCTATTACCGTATGCCGATATCGTATTATCTTTGGGGCTCCTGCTTCCAGATGATACTGCTCGTCGCGGCTCGTTTCTCATATAGATTCCTGCTTCTTGAGATCCGCAGAGTCAGGAGCTCCGACGGCTCGCATAATGTTATGGTCATCGGCGCGGGCGGAGCGGGTCAGACGATAATCAGGAGCATCGTGAGAAACAGGCTCTCGGGCGACAAGGTTGTCTGCATTATCGATGATAACCCCAACAAGTGGAACAGATACATCGACGGCATCCCAATAGTCGGCGGCCGTGACGATATAATGTACTTTGTCGAGAAATACGATATAGACAAGATCTATATCGCTATTCCGAGTGCTTCAAAAGAGAATAAGCGCGATATCATCAATATTTGCAGCGAGACAAACTGCGTGCTGAAAAATCTGCCCGATTTCTATCAGTATGCCAACACCGATATCAATATCGGCTCGCTTCGTGACGTTTCTGTCGAGGATCTGCTCGGCAGAGAGCCGCTCCGGACCGATATGAGCGACGTTTTTGAGATGATAAAGGGCAAGACGATACTTGTCACGGGCGGCGGCGGATCAATAGGCAGCGAGCTTTGCCGCCAGATAGCCGCACATCAGCCCGAAAGGCTTATAATATTTGATATTTACGAGAATAATGCTTACGCCATTCAGCAGGAATTGCGTGAGAAATATCCCGAAATGGAGCTGACCGTGCTCATCGGCTCGGTGCGCGACTCAAGAAGGCTTGAGTATGTATTCAAAAAATATCATCCCGACATCGTGTACCATGCCGCGGCTCATAAGCATGTCCCGCTGATGGAGGACAGCCCCTGTGAAGCTATCAAAAACAACGTCGTCGGCACATATAAGACCGCCTATGCGGCAATGATAAATAACTGCAAGCGCTTTGTGCTCATAAGCACGGATAAGGCTGTCAACCCGACCAATATTATGGGCGCCAGCAAGAGACTGTGCGAGATGGTCATCCAGGCGTTTGACCGCTGCGTTAAAAGCGGCGATATGAGCAGTATCTCCACGTTGCATATTCATCCCCGTGCCGCCGCAGCCGCGCCTGAGGGCAAGCTCCGCACAGAATTCGTTGCCGTTCGCTTCGGCAATGTGCTCGGCTCCAACTGCTCCGTTGTGCCGCTGTTTAAGCAGCAGATAGAGAGGGGCGGCCCGCTGACCGTCACTCATCCCGATATAGTGCGTTACTTTATGACTATCCCCGAGGCTGTGTCGCTTGTGCTGCTCGCGGGCGCATATGCCCACGGCGGCGAGATATTCGTGCTCGATATGGGTTCGCCCGTCAAGATAGATACGCTCGCCCGCAATCTTATCAAGCTCTCGGGTCTTGTGCCCGATGTTGATATCAAGATCGAGTATACGGGTCTCCGCCCGGGCGAGAAGCTCTATGAGGAGAAGCTCATGGCTGAGGAGGGTCTTAAACGCACTCCGAATAAACTTATTCATATCGGCAATCCGATTCCTTTCGACACCGCGGAATTTCGCGCGCAGCTTGAGGAGCTGATGACCGCCGCCTATGATAACGACGACGATATCAGAACCATTGTCAAAAAGATGGTGCCGACCTATATTCCCAAAAAAGACTGATTAAATGAGGTGGATCCGATGCCGACGGCAGAGAAATGCGGCTACGCAGGTATATACAACAGATTCTTCAAGCGCATTTTTGACTTTATCGCCGCGCTTATCCTCTCCGTGCTGCTGCTGCCGGTCGTCATTGTTTTCTCAATAATGATAGCCATTGAGGACGGATTACCTGTGTTTTATACTCCGCTCAGGGGTGGATATAAAGGCAAGCCGTTCAGAATATTCAAATTCAGGACTATGGTCAAGAATGCCGATAAGCTCGGCGGCGGTACAACTGCTCTGAATGACCCGAGGATAACCCGTTCGGGTGCGTTTCTCCGTAAGGTCAAGGGCGACGAGATAGTGCAGATATATAATGTGCTTATCGGCAACATGAGCTTTGTCGGCCCGCGGCCTGAGCTGCTGAAATACACCGACCGCTATGAGGGCGACGAGAAGCTGATATTTGAAGTCAGACCCGGTATAACGGATTACAGCTCGCTTGAGCTTATAAGCCTTGATGAGATAGTCGGCTCCGATAACGCCGATGAAATGTATGAGAAATACGTTTTAAAGCATAAAAACGCCCTGCGCGTCAAATACGCAAAAGAGGTTTCGCTCAAAACCGATATTGTGCTGTTTTTTAAGACTGTTTTCAGCGTTCTGAAAAAAGCCTTTAAGTATATCGGCGCAGCAAAGGAGCAAGAGGATGGAATACATAACTCTTAAAAATACAAATATAAGTGTTTCGCGCCTGTGCATGGGCGGTTGCCCCATGGGCGGCTACGGCTGGGGCAATGTCTGCAAATCCGAGCTTATCGACGCGGTTAGAGCCGCTCTCGACTGCGGAGTTAACTTCTTTGACACTGCCGACACCTACGGCCTCGGTCAATCCGAAAAAACGCTTGCCAAGGCCCTCAGCGGCGACAGAAATAAAGCCGTTATCGCCACCAAATTCGGCGTAAGAGTAGAGAATTCAAAGACTTTTTACGATAATTCGCCCGAGTACATTGTTAAAGCGCTCGATGCGAGCCTTAAACGTCTCGGCACGGATCATATCGATCTTTACCAGATACACTACCGCGACGGCGTAACGCCGCTCGATGCGGTGGTTGAGACTCTTGAGAGACAAAAAGAAGCCGGTAAAATACTCAGCTACGGTCTTTCAAATATTCATCCCGACGATTTTGACGAGGTCAAGCCTTTTGCGGGCAGATTTGCTTCATGTCAGGATGAATTCTCGCTTGCCTGCCGCAAAAACGAAGCTGATTTGAGATATCTGCATGACGAGATAGGTGTGACCCCGATGACGTGGGGCAGCCTGGGGCAGGGGATTCTGACGGGCAAATATGATATCAACGCAGCTTTCGGCTCCGACGACCGCCGCAGCCGTGAAATATATGTTAATTTCCACGGCGAAAAGATGAAACAGAATTTGCGTATAGTTGAGGTGTTAAAGGGTGTTGCCGCAAACCACGGCAAGACTGTTGCCGCCTGCGCCATACGCTGGATACTTGATACAATGCCCGATTCAGTCGTGATTGCCGGTGTAAAGCGTCCCTCGCAGCTTGCATCAAATGCGGAAGCCCTCGGCTGGCATTTGGATGAAGCTGAAATAAAAAAATTGAACGAGGTGTCGGAATGACAGTCGAATCCAAACCGAAGTTGAGACTCCGCGAGATAGATATGCTCTATGCTCTCGGTACTTTGCTTGTTATACTCGGTCACTCGCACCCAAACGATTGGAGCACCTTCCCGGGCAAGTGGATAGAATTCATCTATACCTTTCATATGCCGCTTTTCTTTCTGATCGCAGGTTACCTGTTTGCGTATTCCGACAGTATGAGCCGCCTCGGCTATTTTAAATGGCTGAAGGAGAAGGCGCTGCGGCTGCTTACGCCCTATGTCGTCCTGACGCTTGTTACCTTTGTGCCGAAATATGCGCTTGAGAACGGCGGAATTTCGGGTCTCTCTATCTCATATTTGCTTACCTCGTTTATTGAGCCGAGGAACGGCGTATGGGGGCACTTTTGGTTCCTGCCCGTACTTTTTGTGTATTATGCAGCCTTCGGTGTTTTTCGCCTCATTGACGATTGGTACGGTTTGACATCACACAACAGGCATCTCAACATAGTATCGGAATCTCTCGGTTTGTTTATCGGTCTGCTGCTCACAGCGAATATCATCAGAATTAATTCCGATTTTTTGGCTATCAAAGACATTTGCGAATTTGCGGTGTATTTTGGCGTGGGCTATTTACTTTGCAGAAAACTCTCCGATAAAGATTTTAAAATACCGAATTTCGTCAGAATAATTGCAGTTGTACTGTTTACGGCGGGCGGTGTCGCCTCTTTTATTTGGTTTGACAGTAGATATTCATTTTTAAAATTTGATTTCATTACGACGTTTCTCATGCTCGCCGCCTGTTGGGAATTGGGGCAGTTGCTCAAATATGCTGTCGTGCCCTGCGCCGATTTCATTGCACACAACGCCTTCACCTATTACATATATTCATGGCCCGCTCAAGCGGTTGTCGAGCGGCTATGCAGTCACTTTTCAGCTCCTTGGTACATCACAATTCCTGTCATGTTTATCGTGGGAGTGTTCTTCCCGACCGCAGTGATTTTTATCTATAGCAAATGCCCGTTTTTACACCGCCGTCCCATAAAACTGATTTTAGGTATGAGGTAATTATAATGAACAGTATTCAACTTGCGTGGCTTATCCGCCGTCACGGCATCGAGATGACTCATCTCTCGGGCGGCAGTCACATCGGCGCGATAATGTCGGTTGCCGATATTATCGCCGTGCTTTATGCAGATATAATGCGCTATGACCCTGAGGATCCGAAGTGGTCGGAGCGCGACAGATTTATACTCAGCAAGGGTCATGCAGGAGCGGCGATCTATGCCGCCCTTGCGGAGAGCGGCTTCTTTGATCCTGCCGAGCTGAAAACACATTATCAGAACGGCAGCCGCCTCTCGGGTCATGTTTCGCACTATGTGCCCGGCGTGGATTTCTCCACCGGCTCGCTCGGTCACGGTCTCTCCGCCGCCGCGGGCATGGCGCTGACCGCAAAGCAGGACGGCAGGGGCAACCGTGTGTTTGCGGTTCTCGGTGACGGCGAATGCGACGAAGGCTCCGTTTGGGAGGCTGCGCTTTTTGCCAACCATTACAAGCTCGACAATCTCGTTGCGATAGTTGACCATAATCATATGCAAAGCCTTGATTACTGTGAAAAAACGCTCGAGCTTGAGGACTTTGCCGCCAAATGGCGTGCTTTCGGCTGGAATGCGATCGAGCTTGACGGTCACGACCACGACGCGCTCAGAAGCGCCCTTAAAGATACTTCAAATACCGCAGGCAAGCCTACGGTTATTATCGCAAACACCGTCAAGGGCAGGGGAGTTTCTTTCATGGAGAACGATATTCTGTGGCATTATCGCTTCCCGCACGACGGCTGGGAATATGACGGCGCCGTAACCGAGCTTCACGCAGCTATGCCCGAGGGCGTTACCGACCCCTATACTCCGAACGGCATAGCCGACCCGATAAAGCCCGAAGAGGGCGCGGATATAGGCAACGACCACACCACCTCCGCCGGCTGGCATCCGAGTTATTTCTAATATAATCATCCGATGACATAAATTTAACGCTGTGGGGTGATCAAACTGTATCAGTTTGTATATTGGCTGCGGGCTATTGCCGCCGTAATGATAACCAACTCACATTATGCCGATATATGGCCGATCTCCGCTATGGCTTTCGGCGGCCATTTCGGCAACTGCATCTATTTCTTTTTGTCAGGTTTTTGCCTTTATAAAATTAAGGACAGTTTTCCGAAATGGTATCTTAAACGAATCATCAGAGTGTACCCCGCGGTATGGATAGCCTCGCTCATCAATATTCTGCCGACATTTACCCGCGACGACGGCATAATGGCGTATGTGCATTGTTTTTTGTACCCGACTCGTTACCATTTTGTCGGTTCAATAATGCTGCTTTACATATTGTTTTATGTGTATCGACAGATTCAGACGGAAATTAAATTCAATGCTCTTTGGGTTGTTCTCGCTCTTTTTGCGGCGTATATTTTAGTTTATATTTTTGCTTTTGATAAATCTTATTATCACATTGATGATGTTAACGAGAAATGGTGCAGGTTTATGTTTGCGGCCTCGATGCTTCTCGGTTCGTATGCGAGGGAGAAGTATGATTCGATATCCGCAAAGGTAAATCCGCTTAACATTATTGTCTTTATTCTATTCACTGCCTTCTATTTTGCAGGCAAATTCATTCTCCGAGGAGTCCCGTCCGCAAGCAAATTCCAATTTCTGATGCCGATCATAGTCGTTATTTACATTTTCAACTTTGCTATAATATTTATTAAGCTTGAAAAGAAGGGGCTATTTGCAAAAGCGAGCGGAATCATCAGCAGACCCGTTAAATTCATATCGGATATTTCATTTGAAATCTACCTTGTTCAGTTTGCTGTAATATCACGTTTTTCAAGCCTGGTATTCCCGCTGAATTTTGCGGTGACTACTTTAATAATTATCGTTTATGCTTTCGCCGCTCACAAGTTGGCGGAGCTGATACAAAAATTGATTTTTAAATTTCCTGTCTTTACGAACAAAAAGAAAGAGGTGCTTAAATGAGAGATACTTTCGTTCGCACTTTGATAGATATCGCAAAAGCCGACCCGAACGTTGAGCTAATCACGGGCGATCTAGGCTTCGGTGTGCTGAAGCCCTATTGGGAGCAGCTCCCCGATCAATTCATAAACGCCGGAATCGCCGAACAGAATATGACCTCGGTCGCCGCAGGTATGGCTCTTGAGGGCAAGACTGTTTTCACATATTCTATCGGCAATTTCCCGACTCTTCGCTGTCTTGAACAGATCCGCAATGACTGCGCTTATCCGAAGGCAAATGTCAAGATAGTCTGCGTCGGCGGCGGCTTCGTCTACGGCTCGCTCGGCATGAGCCATCAGGCTACCGAGGATATCGCCGTTATGCGCGCGCTGCCCGGAGTTGCAGTGCTTTGCCCCGGCGACCTTGTTGAGGCGGAGGAGGCCACCAAGGCCATTGCCGCTTACCCAGGCACCTGCTATCTGAGGCTCGGCAGGGGAGGCGAGAAGCGTATCCATGATCGCATTGACAATTTTGAGATAGGTAAAGCCATTAAGATCCGCGACGGCGAAAAGGTCGCTGTTTTCTCAACAGGAGCGATTTTTGACGAGATCGGCAGCGCTGTTGAGATACTTGAGGGCAGCGGCATTAACCCTGCCGTATACACTTTCCCGACTGTGAAGCCCATTGACCGTGAGGTCATTGAGCACTGCGCCGAGAATTATGACCTCATTGTCACCGTTGAGGAGCATAATATCGTAGGAGGCTTCGGCAGCGCCGTTGCCGAGGTCATTTCGGAGCTTCGCAGCCACGGAAGGCTTATACGCATCGGCCTTAATGACACATATTCTTCACTCGTCGGCAATCAAAAATATCTGCGCTCGCAGTTCGGTCTTGACGCCAAAGGAATTGCCGACAGAATACTCGCAGAGGTGGGCAAATGAAGCGCTTACTGCTGACCTGTACCGACCTTATGGCATTACAGTTCCTTGTACCCCATGTCAAATACTTATCGCAAAACGATTTCACGGTCGAGCTGGCGTGCTCCGATGTCGGCGGCAGGCTCGACGAACTCCGTGACGAGCTTCACGGTATTGCAAAAGTGCATACCGTGCGCCTTGTCCGCAGTCCGTTTTCTCCCGGTAACTTAAACGGGTATAAGGATCTGAAAAAGCTCATCAATTCGCAGCATTGGGACATTATCTGGACTAATGAGCCGGTTATGGGCGTTATGACAAGGCTTGCCGCAAGGAAAGCCCGCCACAGCGGCACCAATGTCATATATATGGCTCACGGCTTTCACTTCTATAAGGGCGCTCCTAAGTTCAATTGGCTGATATTTTACCCCGTTGAGAAATTTTGCTCCCGTTTTTGCGATATGATAATCACGATAAATAACGAGGATTATCAGCGCGCAAAGACTTTTCACGCAGAGCGTGTTGAGAAGATAAATGGAATAGGCGTTGACCTCGAGAAATTCGCGCCGAATGATGATATTCGTGCCGCAAAGCGTTCGGAACTGGGGCTTGACGAAAACGATATTATGCTCTTTAATGTCGGCGAGCTGACCCGACGTAAAAATCAGCATGTAATAATCGAGGCTCTTCATCAATTAAAAGATCCGCATATCAAGCTGTTTATCTGCGGCCGCGGCGAGTCCGAGGCTGCGCTGAAAGCAATGGTAAACGATTTTGGTCTCGGCGACAGCGTTCATTTTCTCGGCTATAGGCGGGATATAAATGAGCTTTGCTGCGCGGCCGATATATTCGTTTTCACCTCGCTTCAGGAGGGCTTGCCCCGTGCGCTCATGGAGGCAATGGCAAACGGCAAGGCTGTCGTATGCTCCGACATTCGCGGCAATACCGACCTTATAGATAATGAAAAAGGCGGCTTTGTTGTGCCGAATGAGCCGAAAGAAGTTGCAAAGGCCGTCAAAGTCCTTCGCGCCAGCAATAAACTCCGTGAAGAAATGGGCAATTACAATATGACCGCCGTCTGTGCTTTTAATGAATCAACGGCTACTGAAGTTTTGCATTCACTGATTCTTTCTGTTTGAATTGAGGATAAAATGAAATACTCAATAATTGTTCCCGTTTATAATGCGGAAAAAACTTTACAGCGCTGTATCGACAGTGTTTTAGCGCAATCGTTTACAGATTATGAATTGATTCTTGTGAACGACGGCTCATCGGACGGCAGCGCTGCGATTTGCAGTGTCAATTCGGCTAAGTATTCTTGCATTAAGTATATATGTAAAGATAACGGCGGCGTATCGTCCGCAAGGAATCTCGGAATTGAATCCGCAGCAGGCGAGTATATCCTGTTTTTAGACAGCGATGACTACATAAGTGACAACTATTTCAATGTCTTAAACGGTATATATTCAAACTCTTTGCCTGATCTCGTTATCTTTGGGGCGCAGGCTGTCGGCGGAGCAGATCAAAAATGGCAAACAGGCGACTATTTTGATAATACTCAAGACGGCATAGCCATACGAATCGCTCAAGCGATGCAAGAGTACAATTTCAGTTCTGTATGTAACAAAGCATTCAAAAGAACGATTATTTCATCCCGCGGCATTGTGTTTGACGGTCGGCTGGCGATTGGTGAAGATCAGCTTTTCCTTTTTGAATATGCGATGAATATCGCTTCGATCAAATCCGTTAACGATATTATCTATAATTTTGATACCTCTGATAAAGGCTCTCTTTCGCGTAAATACAGGGAGTATCTGCTTGATCAGCTTATAACTGTTGACCGCAGAATGTATTCTGCGTACCGTTCCTCCTCCCACAAATCAAGGCGCTATGAGTCGGCTCTGTCATGGGCATTCTACCGCAGCGCATATTCATGCTTTAATGAATTGACCAAGATTGACTTAACAAACAAGCAAAGACTGGCAGAGATTAAGAGAATATGCACGGCTTTTAACGCCGATAGAATTGAGCCGATCGGGTTAAAATGCAAGATGATCGCGCTGCCGGTGTGTTTGAGAATGGGTCGTATCATTGATTTGATAGTAAGAATTAAATCGAAAATTTTTGGATAGTTTTTGCGGAGGCGTGCTATGAACGAGATAACAACCGAAAAGCTCCGTTATTCCGATTCTTCTTCATCAGCGACCCTTACTATCATAACTCCGACATATAACCGAGCGCACACATTGAGCGCTTGCTTTAACTCTCTTGCAAGGCAGACGTGCCGAGATTATCAATGGATAATAGTCGACGACGGCAGCACCGACGGCACGGAAGAGCTGATCGAATCCTTCGCTGCTGACGGAGGAGTTCCGTTCGACTATATTCGCAAGCGTAACGGCGGCAAGCACACCGCGCTGAATTCGGCGCATAGGTACATTAAAGGAAAATATGTTACGGTGCTTGATAGTGACGATGTGCTCGCTCCAAACGCCGTTGAAACAATAATAACCGAATGGAAAAAATATGATTCAAACCAAGCGGTCAATGTTCTGTATTTTTACAAAGTAACGCCTGAGGGCGCACTGTTTTGCTACGTTGATAACCCCAACACCGTTACGGAGACTTACCGTGTGCGCCGCCGTTCTGATATGCACAGCCGCGATTGCTGCGATGTTTTTCGCACCGAGCTGTTTAAGAGATACCCGTTTCCTGTTTTTGACGGCGAAAGATTTATCGGCGAGGGCGCGGCTTTCCTTAATATCGAGCTTGCGGGTAAGGGCGTTTACATTGACAAAGCTGTCTATATTTGCGAGTATCTTGACGACGGTCTGACAAAGGCCGGCAGGAAGCTGAGAATTAATAACCCGCTCGGTGGCAGGTATAACGCGAATGTTTATATGAATAAGAAATTACCGATTCTAATACGTCTGAAAAACTCGCTATTATATAATTGCTACAGCAGCTTTGCCGGAATCCCGATGATTAAGTCAATGTCGGAGAGCGACCATCTCGCTTTGGCGCTGATCGGCTTAATTCCCGGTAAGCTTCTATACTTCTACTGGAAGAAAAAATACTCCTGAGGGTGGCTTAGATGAAAAATGCCGCATATAAGTTCAGCGTTATAATACCCGTCTATAATGTCGAACCGTATATCCGCAGATGCGTTGACAGCGTATTGGCTCAGATCTTCCGTGATTTTGAGATAGTGCTTGTTGACGACGGCTCGCCCGATAACTGCGGCAAAATTTGCGACGAGTATGCCGCACGAGATGAAAGGATCAAGTGCATTCATCAGCCGAACGGCGGGCTTTCCGCCGCTCGCAACACGGGATTAAGAGCTTCACGCGGCGAATACATCCTCTTTCTTGACAGCGACGATATATGGAACGATGCCGAAGCGCTGCAACAGATAAATCGAGTTCTTGTTTCCAAACCCGAGACACAGGTGCTTTGTTTCGGCTATAAGCTGTTTAACAGCGACGGTAGTATGCGTAAAGCCTGCATACCCGATAATCTTGCGGACGGTCGTGACGATAAATACAGCGTTCTGAAGCATTTAACATATCAATATCAGTATTACAGCTCATCGTATGTTAAGGCGATAAAGCGTGATTTTTTAATCGAAAATGATTTATTCTTCAAATCCGGCATTCTGAGCGAGGATATCGGCTGGTCGGGCGAAATTCTGATAAAAGCTCAGCATTTTTCGGTGCTCAGCAGCGGATTCTACAGCTATATTCTCAGAGACAGCGGTTCGATCACTTCTTCCTTCGGCAGAAAAAATATTTTAGATATCCTCACCCAAATAGAGCGGGCGATTGAGATGATACCCGCAGAAGAGAGCGACCCGAAATTGCAGGCACTGTATTATGAATATTGGGCTTATCAGTTCGCCGCAATGCTCGGCGACGTGCCGACGCTCAGCGGCGACGAAGATTATAACGATATCCTTGACCGATGCGGGAAATGTGCTTTTCTGCTGAATTACGACCATGTGCCGAAAGTCAAAGCGGTAAAGCTGTCATATCGAATATTAGGATTGAAAAATACAATGAGGCTGCTTCACAGATATCTGGAGCGAAATTGGCGATAAGGAAGTGACATTATGCAGCAAAACAGAATAAAGGTTTTGATAGTTGCTTCCAAGCTGCGCATAGGTGGGGCCGAAAAGGTAGCCGCAGATATCGGCTTCTATGCTGACCGTGACAGATTTGACATTCATTATCTTGTATTCGGCGATGAGGTCGGAGCGTATGAGCCTGAGCTTGAGGCGAAAGGCTGCAAGGTGATACATATACCCGAGCCGTCCGAGAGCTTTATTAGATACATCAAAAATCTGCGGTCGCTTATTAAGCATAATCATTATGATGTTATCCACGCGCACACGATGTTCAATATCGGTTGGGCAATGCTCGCGGGAAAGCTCTGGGGCGTGCCTGTCCGCATATCGCATTCGCATTCGGCGCTGCTCGAGATCAGAGGGCTCAAGACTCGGCTTTATGAGGCCGTCATGCGCTTTTTTATCCTTAGTTGCTCAACTGATCTTGTCTCCTGCGGAGTAAAGGCGGGTGAGAGACTGTACGGCAAACGTGCCTTCTCAAAGAGGGGAGAGCTTATACTTAACGGTATCGAGACCGCCGATTTCGCCTATAGCGAGGAGCGGCGAAACGATATCAGAAGCAAGCTCGGGCTTAGTGAAGCCTTTGTTATCGGCCATGCGGGACATTTGGCAAAAGTTAAAAATCAGCAATTCCTGATAGAGCTTATGCCGAAAATACTCAAAGCGAAGCCGAATGCCTTTTTACTGCTGCTCGGCGAAGGCGACGATCGCCCACTGCTTGAGCAAAGGATAAACGAGCTGGGGCTTAACGGGCATATCAGGCTTACAGGCAATGTCCGCAACGTCGGCGATTATCTCAGCGCTATGGATGTTTTCGCTTTCCCGTCGCTCTATGAGGGTATGCCGCTCACACTCATCGAGGCGCAGTCAAACGGTCTTCCCTGTGTTATTTCCGACCGTGTGCCGCACGACGTATTTATCACAGATTTAGTGAACGTGCTCCCGCTTGACAACGCCGATGAATGGCTGAACACAATTGTTGCCGCCGAAAGGCACGAACCGCAGAAATACGCCTATATCGTCAGATCCTCAGGGTTTGACACTTCAGCGGCGATGGATAAAATATATAAGTTATACGGAAAATGTGACCGAAATGATTAAAATCCTGTTTTTTATCGAGACCTTGAACGGCGGCGGCGCCGAAAAGGTGCTCCAAAACCTTGTCAACGCTATGGATAAAAGCGAATTCGATATTACGGTGCAGACCCTTTATCCCGACGAAGCGGCAAAAAACCTTGCCGATGGAATTAAATACAAATATTGTTACCCCTCCGCATCGGGGCTTAATCAACTCGTTATGCGGCTCGAGACCGCGTTCGGGCTGACATACCCGCGGCATATAAAAGGGGATTACGATATCGAGGTTGCCTATCTCGAATGCGGCTCGACAAAAATCATGGCGGGCTCGACAAATAAAAAGGCGAAAAAAATCGCTTGGGTGCATTGCGATTTGAGCATGAAGTTTGCCGACAGCGCTGATTTCCCCGCAAAAGCCCAAAAGATATATGACAAGTTTGACAGTATCGTTTGTGTATCTCAAAGCGTAAAGGCAGGGTTTGAGAAGCTGTTCGGCAAAGACGAGCGGATAAGCGTTATTTATAATACCGTCAATGACAAGGAGATCATTAGACTCGCCGATGCCGATACTGTCGTTAAAACCGAACCGACGGTTTTGGCGGTCGGCAGGTTATCAAAACAAAAACGGTTTGACAGACTGATTTCAGCTCATAAAAAACTGATTGATGAAGACGTAAAGCATAGACTGATGATAATGGGCGAGGGTGCTGAAAGGGCGTCTCTTGAGAAGCTGATTTCCGATCTTTCGCTATCGGGCAGCGTCGAGCTTATCGGATATAGAGATAATCCGTATCCATATATTAAAGCCGCGGATGTCTGTGTTTGCTCATCCGATTACGAAGGAATATCGACATTTATAACCGAGAGTCTTATTTTGGGTAAGGTGATCGTTACCACCGATTGCAGCGGTATGCGTGAGCTGCTCGGCAACAGTGAATTCGGCATCATTACCGACAGTGACGACAAAGCGCTTGCCCGAGGAATAAAAGCTCTTTTGACAGATGAAGCTTTAAAAAAGAGCTATGAAGAAAAAGCCCGCAAGAGAGGCGAGGATTTTTCGGAAGCTCAATTGACGCAAATTACGGAAACTTTTCTTAAGAATTTGATTAAATAACCATGAAACGGAGTAGCAATGGGAGTCGCAATATATTATATAATTCTTGCTGCGGTGATTGTTTTGGGCAGATTGATGCCTCAAAACGGCAAAAAAAAGAAAAATTACATAATACTTATGGCGACGCTCCATGCTTTCGTCAGTGGTTTCAGATATAAGCTCTTGACCGGCGATCTGCAAAAATACGCTTATACATTTCTCACCGTTAAGGACAAGGACTGGTTTTCTGAGGATGTTTTCTCCGAGGGACGCAATTTTCTTTTCATGTGGTTCTTGAAAGCGGTCAATCAGATAACTGACGGCAATTTTCAAATAGTTCTCATTATTATAGCGGTTTTCATTGAATTGGCGGTTGCTATAGTTGTTTTTAAGCATTCGCCGTCACCGTGGCTCAGTTATCTTATCTGGAATTGCTTCGGCTTCTATTCATTCGGATTCAGTGCGTTGAAACAATCCTTTGCAATGGGGTTCATTCTCCTTGCCTTTTCCGCAATTATGGAGAAAAAGCCAGTTAGATTCATTGTTTTTGTTGCCGTTGCGGGTTTCATCCATTTCCCGGCTTTCATATTCCTGCCCGCATACATAATCGCAAGCAGAAAAATTACCTACAAAAATATTCTTCTGTATATCATAATTGCAATACTGATTTTTACTCTTAGAAAGGACATCGTTGAATTTGTCACCGAGTTTTACTATGAGGATAAGGATTTTGTATCCAGTGGGCGTATCGGTGGCAGATTTTTGATGCTTTGCATAATTTTAATTGCCGGTGCGTTTATCAAAGGAATCGACGGTAAAAAATTCTCGACCGTTATAAGCGTTGTTGCTGTCGGAACCGTTATTCAGCTTTTCTCGAGCTTCGATAATATTTTTACGAGATTAGCCGATTACTATTTGCAGATGCTTATCGTCTTAATCCCGATGATATTTACGGACTTTGAAGATGAGAAATACGATGATTCAACCGCAAGCTATAAGCTGTTCTTAAACAAAAAACAAAAACAGCTTCTTACAATCTGCCTTGTGCTCCTTTCGGTAGCTTTTTATTACTTTACAGTGCTGAGCGTCAAGACGATTTCGGTCGATGATTATCTCAACTTCAAATTCTCTTGGGAGGTCAGCGATGACTTGTGGGATGAAGCTGTCAGGAACATACAATTGAATTCTGAAACAAGTGGGGATTAGAAATGCTTTTCAGTGTTATCATACCGGCCTATAACTGCGAGGAAACGATTGAAAATACGGTTGATTCCATCGCAGAATCGGGTATTATAGATTACGAAATTTTGATAATTGACGACGGTTCTACTGATAAAACAGGCAGCATCTGCGATTCTTTATCGCAAAAAATGCCGTCGGTAAGGTGTATTCATCAGATTAACGCAGGCGTATCTGCCGCAAGGAACTGCGGAATTGAGAATTCGCAGGGCGAATACATCCTCTTTTTTGATGCTGACGATTCTTTAGACTCGAATTCACTTTGTAATGCGGTTAGAACCGTTGAAATCGAGCGTCCGGATATGCTGATATTCGGCATGAGATTCGATTACTATCACCGAGAGCATATTTACCGCCGTGACAGTCTCATTCCGCCGCTTGCGGGAGCGATCTGCGTTGATAAGGTCATACATAATTTTAACGAATTCTACGAGAGCAATTCACTTTCCTCGGTTTGCAATAAGATATTTTCAAGAGCCTCCATTGTCAAAGCAAACGCTTCTTTTGATGAGGACATGATTCTGATGGAGGATTTTATGTTTTCGCTTAAAGTTTTGCCGTGTTGTAGTGACATTTATTGCCTACAGGAACCTATATATCATTATCGTCAATCAGAGGACGAAAAAAAGACATACAGGCGTTTATGTAGCATTAATGATCTGCCCGATTATTTATTGCCGTTTTCAAGGCAGATTGAATTGCTCGGTGTATCGGACAGCGATAAATTTATGGATAATCTCTATAAAATGCTGCTTGAGCAGAGACTGTACTACGCTTCATATGAAGACATATGCAACGTAATGACGCAGCATAGAAACAGCATCTATGCAGGCGTTGACATTGAGTACAGCCCTTTCGTCATTTATTTGAGAAATAAAAAATCACAATTACGTCACAGAATTGCGATTATTGTTAAAAGTATAATAAGTCGCATGAGTCGAAGCTGATAGCGGCTGTCTGTTAACAGGGAAAGATAGGTCAATTAGCGCAACTGAAAAAACGCCGAACCGAATTAGACATTATGTGCACGCTTGGCAAAAGACATCTTAAAACCTTAGCTTTGATTTAATGTGAGCGGCACGATCAACACACCATAGTCGGCATTTGAAAGCAGGTAATATATTGAATACCAAACGTGGATTTAACAACATAATATACGGCCTGCTTTCTCAGGTAATAACAATGGGGTTGAGTATTATCATCCCAAGACTGGTGCTTGTCAATCTGGGCTCAGAGGTCAACGGATTGCTTCACTCCATTTCAACGGTCTTTACTTACCTTACTTTGCTTGAAGCAGGCGTCGGTAAAGCTACCAATCAAGCACTCTATAAGCCGCTTGCAAACGACGACAAAGATCAGATCAACGCTATAATGGCGGCGACCAACAAATTCTATCGGCGTACAGGGTATATCTATGCGATCGCCGTGCTTATCTTTGCCGCGGTTTATTGCTTTGTTGTTAAAACTACGCTTTCAAAAGCCATTGTTTTCCTTGTTATTGTCCTGAGCGGTGCATCAAGTGTACTTAGCTACTTTGTCCAGGGAAAATACAATGTTTTGATGGGAGCAGAGGGAAAAAGTTATGTTTTGACCAACATTTCAACCGTATCGTCAATTCTTTCTTCGATATGCAAAATCCTGCTTCTCATTTACGGCTTCGGTGTAGTGGCGATTCAGGAAATGTACCTGTTTTTCGGCGTGCTTCAAATGCTGGCGATCGTTTACTACATCCGCAGATACTATAAGTGGTTAAATCTTAAGGTGAAACCGGATTATGAAGCGATTTCACAGAGAAACTATGTCTTGATACATCAGATTGCCGGATTGGTCTTTGACAATACAGACATAATTCTATTGACACTGTTCACCAACTTGAAGGTGGTGAGCGTGTATTCGCTGTATACGACTTTCTATACGGTCATAAAAAGCGTGTTGAACACGATCTCTTATTCATACTCGTACGCTCTCGGTCAGATATATCATTCGGACAGAGAACGCTTTATAAAACTGCATAATGTATATGAAGTATACAATATGTCGTTGACCTTCTCTTTCATGTGCATACTGAATATTTTTATTCTGCCATTCATAGGCATCTATACTTCCGGAGTAACCGACATACAGTATGTTGATAAGTATATTCCCATGCTCTTTACCGCAGTATACCTTTTGTCAAACAGCAGGGCGTCCTCGGGCCTCATCATTGACTTTGCACAGCATTTTGAGCAGACAAAGTGGAGAGCCGTCTTAGAGGCCTCGATCAATATAACCGTGTCGTTGGTTGCAATACACTATCTCGGAATTTACGGCGCCCTTATCGGTACGGTAGTTGCACTGCTGTACAGAGCGAACGACATGATAATCTACGCTAACAGGCTGATAAATCGCAGCCCGCTGATAACATATAAGAGATGGATAATAAACTTAATCGTTTTTGCGGCAACAACATATGCTTCAAAGCTGATACTGCCGGAAATGAGCACGTTACTGCAGGTAATTTTATACGGCGTTGCAGCTTGTGTGATAATTATCCCCCTATTTCTTATTGTTGATTCGCTTTGCGAGCTCAAAACGGCAAAATACGCAATCGGATTATTCTTAAATCAATTTAAAAGGAAGAATTCCTGATGACTGACACCAAAAATTCAAACCGCGAATTTGAATATGATGCAATGCGTGCTGTAGCGGCGATCACCGTTGTTGTTATTCACGTTTGTGCAATGCAATGGCGCTCGCTCAATATTCATTCGGCACAGTGGATAACGCTCACCGTGTGGGATATGCTTTGTAAATTCAGCGTTCCGCTGTTTTTTATGATATCTGGCCGCTTTAATCTTGACGATAGTCATTCCCCGGATATCAGGACTATTGTCACCAAGAAAACACCGAGGCTGGCTGTTGCTTTCGTTTTTTGGTCACTCATATATACTGTTTTGAATCTCTTAAGGACAGATTCTATTGCAGAAAATTGGAAATGGATAACAGTTGAATTTATAACCGGCGAATATCACATGTGGTTTTTGTTTGCTATTGCCGCATTGTATTTGATAACTCCGTTGCTTAAATCATTTACTTCCGACAAAAAGCTAACCGAGTTCTTCATAGTTCTTTTCTTTGCTTTTCAATTAATATTGCCATCGGTTATCAAACTACCGCATATTGGTGTTGTCTTTGAGGAGATCTCCGATAAAATGCAGTTTAAATTTGTGCTTGGTTACACCGGCTATTATATTCTTGGCTGGTATTTAAAAAGGTACAAACTATCTGCAAATATACGTAGGATCTGCTATGTATTCGGAATCATTGGGACAGTTTTTTCGATTGTATCTGTAATTAAGCTTTCATGGTCGACCGGTGTTGCCGATGAGACATCAGCTGATTATTTAACTTGGAATGTTGCTGCCGAAACTGTTTCAATTTATCTCCTGTTTCAACAATTCGGGAGACGTAGTTTTAAGAGAATCAATAAACAAATATCATATATTGCAAAATACAGTTTTGGAATCTATTTATCTCATCCGCTTATACTCAGCTTATTTACTTTTATTGATTTCTTCCCCACATTTATCACTCCGATTATTGGGGTGCCGTTATTCACTGTTGTAACAATTCTTCTTTCGCTTATAGTTTCATGGGCTATTCGGAGGATCCCCCGAATAGGTTCTCTCGTCACATAAAGGATTTGAATTATGAAAATTGACTTTGTTATCTCTTGGGTCGACGGTAATGACCCGAAATGGAAAAACGAAAAGGATAAGTATTCTCCGATTAAAGCGGATGAGAGCAACTCCGCCAACCGTTACCGTGATTGGGGTCTGCTCCCTTATTGGTTCAGAGCTGTTGAGAAATATACTCCGTGGGTAAATAAGATTTATTTTGTCACTTGGGGTCATATACCCGCTTTTCTCAACACCGAGCACGATAAATTAAAGATTGTCAACCACAAGGACTATATTCCGGAGCAGTATTTGCCGACCTTCAGTTCTCATGTTATCGAGGCAAATCTTCACCGTATACCTGATCTCAGCGAGCATTTTGTGTATTTCAATGATGATACGTTTATACTCTGCCCGATGCCCGAGACTTCATTTTTCCGTGATGGTCTGCCTTGCACCTGCGGGGTTGAGCGCCCGATCGAACTTGTCGGGAATATAGGTATTTGGCAGCACGCCGCAGTCAACGACCTCGGAGTTATCAATGCCCATTTCAGAAAAAAAGAGCAGGTTTCAAAATTCGGCAAGAAATATGCTAATTCGGCCTATCGCTGGCAGGACAATATTCGCACAAAGGTGATAGAGCGGCTTTTCCCTGATTACTTCACCGGTTTTATGAATCTGCACGCTCCTGCTGCCTATCTCCGCAGCACATTCGACGAGGTGTGGGCTTCCGTGCCCGAGCTGCTTGAGCGCACATCATCCCACCGTTTCCGCTGCGCCGACGATGTCAATCAGTGGGTCATGCTCTGGTGGCAGATCGCTTCAGGCAAATTTTCACCGTTTATGACCGATAATGTTGTCTCCGGTGTTGATGACAACACTGTGGACGGGCTTTGCGACATAATAACAAACGCAAGCCATGATATGATCTGCCTCAATGACCCCGATGTGGATATAGATTTTGAAGCTCTTTCCGCAAAAGTCAAAAACGCGTTTGAAATGATATTGCCGGAGAAAAGCGAGTTTGAGAAATGATATGAAAAAGAAAATAATATTCATACACAACGCTCTGTGGATCGGTGGAATTGAGACTGCACTGGTTTCAATTCTTAACAGAATAGACTATGACAGGTATGATGTTACCTGCTTGATCACTTCCGACAATCAGCAAATGTCAAAAAATATACCGAAAGTGTGTAAGCTGATATTTGCCGATCGATATCATACTGTATCATTCTCTTCTCCGTATAAGTTTGCCAAACTTTTTGGCTTTATTGACGCTTGCAACTATTCAACCGGGATTAAAACTATTAAAAACAGAATTGCAAGATTTTTCTTTAGAAATTTAGAAGAATGGCTGTATGGACGATATATAGCCCGCAATTTATCCGACACCCATTTTGACACAGCGGTAATTTACAGCTCAAAAGTTGCCGGCTTGACTCTCAGATCGGTAACGGCAGATAATTACATTTCATTTTATCATTACAGCGACCTCCGAAGAGTTTACCATGATAATTTCGGATATGATGCCAGCAGCCACATTTTTGCTGTCAGTAAAAATATGGCAGATAGATTAAAAGAATTTATGCCAAAGTATCGCTCCAAAATTTCTGAAATACACAATTTGGTTGACGCTGAAAGGATTAGAAATAAATCAAAAGAAACTCAAGACCTTTTTGCTAAAGATAGCTTTAACATCGTTTCATGCGGCAGACTCGTAGACGATAAAGGATTCGACCTTGCGATAAACGCTTGCAGAATTCTGACTCAGTCAGGATTTAACCGTATTCAGTGGTATATAATCGGCGAGGGACCCGATAAAGTTAAGCTGTGCAACCTGATTTCTGCCGAAAACTTAGATGAAACGGTTCATATGGTCGGCGTAAAGGCAAACCCTTATCCATACATCGGTCAAGCTGATTTATTTGTACAATCCAGCAGAATAGAGTCATTCGGGCTTACAATCACCGAGGCGTTGGTGCTCGAAGTTCCGGTAATCTCAACTAAAACCGACGGTGGACGTGAGATTATTACCGACGGCGTTAACGGTGTGCTCTGCGACACATCGGCGGAGTCAATAGCTGATGCGATAGAAAGGGTTATTTCCGACGATGATTTTAGAAAACGGCTCAGTGAAAACGCTGCAAAAATAGATTTTGAAGCTCAGAATAACGAGATACTTAACAGGCTTTATGGGGTGTTTTAATACGAAAAGCAAAATACTCATTACGGTTTCCATTATATTGGTTTTTATCATACTCGCTCTGATCTGTTCGGCTGTGGTTTGCAGGTATTACATATCGACGGCCGATTACAGTATTCAGCTTGAGGGTGTCTCTTCGCCTGTGCGGGTGGTGGCGCTGTCCGACCTTCACTGCCGTGAATTCGGCAAGGGCAATTCAAGGCTGCTTGATAAGATAAAAGCTCAGTCGCCGGATGCGATCTTTGCAGTCGGTGACATGATAAGCAATAATTCCGATATCAGCGACGCCGATGAAATGGTCGCTCTGCTTTGCAGGCTGAATGAAATAGCTCCCACATTTTTTGCTCCCGGTAATCACGAGCTTGAGTATATCTCACGCACTGGAGACGATCTGCTCACAAAAGTGAGCAACGCAGGCATAACCATAGTCAACGACAGCTATGTTGACTGCAATTTCGGCGGGCAGACAATCAGGATAGGCGGCACGATGGGTCATGCATTTCCGTTCGGCAGGACTCCGGATGAATTCAGAAGCTCCGATATTTATAGATTTCTGATCGAATTTGAGGATACCGATCTGCCGACCGTCTGCCTCGCTCATATGCCCGATACCTTTATATTTAACAATGCCGCATCATACTGGCCGGGTGTCGACCTTGTAATCAGCGGGCATACCCACGGCGGAATGATCCGTCTACCCTTTGTCGGCGGTCTGATTGCGCCTATGCAGGGCTTTTTCCCCGATTACGACCGAGGATATTTCAAACTAAGCAGCAATATGCAAATGATAATCGGTTCGGGGCTTGCGGGCTATGGGATAGTTCCGCGCATATTCAATTTACCTGAAATATGTGTTATTGATATTGTTCCTAAGGAGGGATGAACATGAATGAGACAGCGCTTTTGCAGATACTATCCGCCTTTGTCAACGGCACAGCGCCCGAGATTCGGGAGCTTGACGATATCGGCGGATTATTCGGCAAGGCATATGCTCATAATGTCCAACCCATAATCGCCTATATGAACAGCAAATATCACTTTGTCGCCGATAGAGCCGTTGACGAAAAACTGACCGAGCTGCTGTATAGGACGATATACATCAGCGCAAACCGCTTCGCCGATTTTGAAAGCCTCTCGCAGCGGCTGAGCGAAGAGGGAATAGCCCACATGCCCGTCAAGGGCTGGTACATAAAGGAGCTTTACCCCATCCCCGAGCTGCGGACATTCGGCGATATTGATATTTTGATTCGCCGTGAGGACAGGGAGCGGAGCAACAGCCTGATACTGCAAAGCGGGTACACTGCCAAGCAGGATTGGGAGCCGTCGTTTTCATATCAAAAGGGCAATGAATACTATGAGCTTCACACCGAGCTTATCGACGCCGAGCTTAACTCTGCACCCGGGCTTGCCGATTATTTTTCAAAGGCTTGGGATTATGCGGTCGGCGACGGCGGGGAGAGATATCGGCTGAGACCCGAGTATCACTTTATCTATATCGTTTGCCACCTTGCAAAGCATCTGTATACCTCGGGTGCGGGCATAAGAATGTATCTTGACATTGCACTGGCGCTGAAAAAGAAAAGCGGCGAGCTTGATTTTGAATTTATCCGATGCGAATTCGAGCGCCTCGGCCTCGGCAAATTTTACGCCACAGTGGTCGCGTCGGTGAATGACTGGTTCGGCATCGGTATTGATGTCGGCACAGAGTTAATCGACAAAAGCGTTACGGACAGGCTCCTCGGCTACACACTCGACTCAGATCTTTTCGGCAAATCGAGGGATCATACGCTTATAACACTTCGTAACACCGAGCTAACTAAAGGTGAAGTGATAAGACGGGCACTTTTCCCCGACGCGCAAACACTTGAGAAGCGCTACACCTTTGTAAAGGGACGCAAGTGGCTCGTCCCCGCAGCGTGGGCAATGCGGGTCTTTAAGAATTCAGGCAGAATCAACTCCAAACTGAGCGATATCAAAAAGCTATCCGAGGCCGATTACGACGATGTTGACGATTATGACCGTTTCATCTCGTCGGTCGGGCTGTAAATAAAGAGCGGAGGTCAAAATATGGAAGAGAAAAAGACTAAAAAGAATAAGAAAGCGCTGAAAATCATTCTCATCATTTTCGGCATCTATGTGCTGCTGATGGGTATTATCTTCGGTGTCGCTTCGCACTACATGAATAAAATAAACCGTTTCGGTGAAATTGATAAGCTGCCTCGCGATCAGGAATATTTTGAAACAGATGACGGCGATGGAACACAGATGAATCCCGGCGATATTATTTGGGATCCGGGCATGGATATCATGGATGAGGATCTCGTCAATATCCTGCTTGTCGGTCAGGACAGGCGCCCCGGCCAGGGCAGGCAGCGTTCGGACTCGATGATCCTTTGCAGCTATAATCCCGAGAATAATCAGCTCTCGATGATTTCCTTCCTGCGCGATCTATATGTGCAGATACCCGGTTACTCCGATAACAGACTGAATTCCGCCTATGTTTTCGGAGGTTTCCCGCTGCTCAAGGAAACGCTCTATCTCAACTTCGGTGTTACTGTTGACGGCTGCTTCGAGGTCGATTTCAACGGCTTCACGGGTGTTATTGACACTATCGGCGGCGTCGATATCAGTCTCAGTGAAGCAGAAGCGGCAATAGTCGGCGGGGGAGCGACAGCAGGCATGAATCACCTAAACGGTGAACAGGCGTTGACATATGCAAGGATTAGATATATCGACAGCGACTTTAACCGCACTGCCAGGCAGAGGAATGTTATCAATTCCGCGATAGGCAAGCTGAGAAATTGCAGCGTCAAGCAGCTGATGTCGCTGCTCGACACCGTGCTGCCGCTTATCACAACGGATATGAGCAATATGGATATTACCTCACTTGCGCTGAGATACGCCCCGTCGCTGCCGAGCATTCAGGTCAGCAGCCATTATGTCCCCGGCGAGGGCTGCTATCAGTACGCCAAGATAAGAGGCATGTCAGTGCTCGTGCCCGACCTCAAGAAGGTCAGGACGGCTCTCAGAGAGCAATATCTGCCTTTTTGATAATTGAATATAAAAACAGAGGGTAAGGAGCTTTTCCTTACCCTCTGAAATTTTACGGTCAGATGATTATTCTGTAGGTCTTGACCTCAAACGGCTTTATGGCAAAGCTGAATGAATTGTCGGCGCAGAGGATGGGCTGCTTATCCTCCTCGATCATGTTGCACTCGATGACCTCTGAGATATCGAAGCCGAATTCAACGCCGATATTGCCTCTGGTTTGGGTAGCTTCAACGATCCTGAGGATATATCCTCTGCCGTCCTGAGCTTTTTTGAATGCGTCTATGACAACGTCGCCGCCGCTTGTTTTTATGAAGCTGTGCCGAGCCTCGCCGCCGTTATCTTCGGCGTTATAGATGGCAATGCAGTCGATATTGAAATCGTTTGCAGCGCTGACGGTCCTGTTTCTCCAATCGGAGGAATGCGGAAGGAACGCATATCTGAATGTGTTGATGCCGTGGTCGCCCGTCCTGTCAGGGCAGGTGGGGGCGCGCATGAGCGTAATTCTCATGTGGCTGTTGTGGATATCATAGCCGTATTTGCAGTCGTTCATAATGCTGCATCCGAAGCCGCCCTCTGAGAGATCAGCCCACTTGTGAGCCGCAACCTCAAACCTTGTCATATCATAGGCGGTGTTCCAATGCGTCGGGCGCTTAAAAGTGCCGTGAGCGATATCATATGTGGCGTCGGTGTCGATAACATTGACGTCAAAGCCTGCCTTCAGCACCTTATCCGTCTCGTGCCAATCGACCATGGTATCAAATTCAACATAATCAAGACCCGCATAGAGCGTGATATCCTGAGTGATGAGCGATCTGTTGAAGCTGCGCTTGACTCTGATAACGCCTCTGAGAGCGTTGCTTTCAATAACTTCAACGCTGTCCGCCTTTGTCAGCTCCCACATTTTCTTTGTGTAATTCAGCTCAAGATTCCACGCCGTTTCGTGGTCGCATTTGTCAAGCGATATCGTCAATATATTGCCTCTGCCGTCGAGAGCCTCTCGGCCGCTTTCATCGCAAACAACGCTTGTGATGATCGCGTTATCGTCGAGCTTCACGGTTATAACGCCGTTTGCAAGCTCGTTTTCGGTAGCTTTAACGCAGTCGAATTCAGCCTTGCCTTCCTTGAGCGTGAATACACGGTAGCTCATGGGCGCTATCTCATCGGGCAGGAATATCAGCTTGCCGTCGGAATAGGCGCTTCTCAGGGCGTTGCCGTCCTCGCCAACGGGATAGCGGCCTGCGGGCACGCCCTCGACCGTCACGGGGCCGGTATGAGCGAATGCAGAGAGATTCCAGACCGTCACACTGTCCTTTTCGCCGACGGCGAGCGTGCCGAGCGTATCCTCGCGCACTTCTTTCCATATCGAATTCATCTCGGCGTAAGTCTTGCGGCAATCCTCAAACACTTGGTGAATAGAAGAGCCGGGCAGGATATCGTGGAACTGATTTGTCATCAGTATTCTCCATGCTTCTTCAAGACGCTCCTTGGGGTATTTTTTGCCCTTTATGATCTCGGCGAACGAAGCGAGCATTTCGCAGCGGGTGAGCGCTATCTCACCCTTGCGGTTATTCTTCTTCACAAAAGCCTGGCTCGTGAATGTGCCCCTGTGGTTCTCATAATACATTTCGCCGTTCCAGACTGGCAACTCATCCTCTTTGCCATGATATGTCATAAAGAAGTCGTCAATGTGGCCTATCTCGGTCTTGGGCAGACCTGGGAAGTTGCGAAGGCGCCTGCCTCTCTCAAGCATTCCTCTCGTCGGGCCGCCGCCGCCGTCGCCGAAGCCGTACATGCTCATGGCGGTGTTGAGGATGCTCTTATTATTGCACTCGTGATCGGCGGTCATTATCTCGCCGACCTTGAAATTGCAGTTATATCCGGGCAGCATGAGGTGAGCGTAGACCCTGTCGCCGTTGTTGCCCTGCCACATGAACATATGATAGGGGAATTTAGTCGTGTCATTGTATGAGAGCTTTGAGGTTATGAAGTTCTCCATGCCGCAGCCCTTTATTATTTGAGGCAGGGCGGCGGTGAAGCCGAAGCAGTCGGGAAGCCAATAGGTCTTGGAGACCTTACCGAATTCTCTTTTGAAGAACTCCGTGCCGTAGAGCACCTGACGTATAAGCGACTCGCCCGATGAGATGTTGGTATCCGCTTCGACCCAGACGTTGCCGCAGATATCCCACTGACCTGCCGCAACCTTCTCTTTCAGCTTCTCGTATATCTCGGGATAGTGGCGCTTCACCATGTCATAAAGCACCGCTTCGCTCTGACCGAAGGTCATCTCAGGATATATGTCCATGAGCGAGGTGACGTTGGTGAAGGTTCTCGCGCTCTTACGGATGCTCTCCTGCACTCTCCAAAGCCAGGCAACGTCAATGTGGCTGTGACCTGTGAGCATAACTCTGCTCTGGGCGCTCCACTCGATCTCCGATATCCTTTTAAGGTAAAGCTGCCTTGCGCGGTGCATTGACTCTCTGACAGCGTCAGGCTCGAAGTCATAGTCGACTACATGCAGACTGTCGTCTATCGCGGCATAGACCTTGCTCTTTATATGCTCGTCTTTGATATAGTCAAGGGCGTCAAAAGCGACCTCAAGGTCAAAGAAATAGCCCTCGCATTCGGGGTCGACGGTGAAAATGCTCGTCTCGCCGAAGTCGCATTCCTGATATTTTGCGCCGTCCATTGCGTCGTCGCAAAATTCCATGGAATCGACCGTCGCTTCCACCTCAAAGGTCAGCACCTCGCCGCCCTTATGTATACCGAGCTCAACGTCGGCTCTGTCGGGTATCGTGCGCCTTGAGGTGCAGCCCGCAACATATTTGCCGTTGCATTTAACAAGGGCTTCGCCGCCCACCTTGAGCCTTGCTCTCAGGGGTTTGCCGTCCATCTCGTCGGGCACGGTGACGCTCGCCTTAAAAAAATGAGCCGAGTCATAGGCCGCAAGCCAGCGGTCACCCGTCTTTATAGTGCTTTTGAAATCGTCATATCTGTAACCGTCCTCGCCGAGGAATTCACCTCTGGTGTATTCCCACACGCCGATGTCCTTTTTGGCAGTAACGCAGTATTTCGGAAGCTGCCAATACATATCGTCGAGTACGCTCAGCTTTAATGTCTGCATATCTTCGCTCCTTTGACTGTATGATGTAACCATTTTAACAAAAAAAAACGATAAAAGCAACATAAAATAAACAAATTAAATAAAAATATCAGCCCGCAGTTTTACTCTGCGAGCTGACTCGGATTATTCGTATTTGGCTCTTTCGCCGCCGATGAATTTCGGCCTTGTCCTTGCCGCCGTCAGGCGCGCGCAGCCGATCTCCTTATGCTCGAGCTTCAACGGCACGGCAACTCTCTTGAGATGCATTCCTATGAGCGTTCCGCCGATATCAATGCCGGCGTCAGCCTTGATTTCCTCGACTGCCACGGGCGATTTCATCGAATGATAAGCTGTGGTCGCGAACGACCCGCCCGCATGGGGATAGGGGACTACGCACACACGCTCAAGCCCCAGCTCCTTTGCCTTTTCACTTTCGATAATTATCGCTCTGTTGAGATGCTCGCAGCATTGAGCGGCAAGGTATATGCCCTTCTCGGCGAATACGCTCATCAAGCCGTCATAGATCGACTTTGCGGTGTCTACACAGCCGCTCGTGCCCATTTTTTTGCCGAGCACAACGCTTGTCGAGCAGCCGATGACCGCCACATCACCCTCGCCGATACCAGATTGTTCGCAAAGCTCCAGTGCCGCGGCACGAGCCTGTTCATAAATCCCATCCATTTATATCTTCTCCTCATTGCATTTTTTCAATTAATTTTGCTTTTTTGAGCGCCGCCGAGACAGCCACGGAGAGGACTATCGCTACAACGCCCTGAGCGATATTGGCGGGAATACTGCCGACTGCGCCGAGACCGAATTTCAAAATCAGCCCCTCGTAGCCGAAATATCCGAGCACCATTATGACCTCCGAAACGATGGCGGAGACGATGCTTGCGGCAAAAGCGTTCTTTTTGGCGAGGGCTTTATAAATCAAAGCCACAACTGCGCCCATGACCGCCTTTATGACGAATGTGCCGGGTGCGAAGGATACACAACCCGCAAAGACATCCGCAAGGCACGAGCCTATGCCCGCCGCCAAAGCGCCGAAGCCAACGCCGAGCAGCTGACCGGCTATAATAACAAAGCAGTCGCCGAGGTTAAAGAAGCCGTTGGTCGCGGGCGTCGGTATCTGCACAACGATCGTCGCAACACATATTATCGCCGCAAAGAGCGCCGCAAACACAGTTTTTCTTAATTTTTGGTTTTTCATCGTAAAACCCCCTTGCAAAAGCAATTTTTATCTATTATAATCTATTGTGGCATTGTTACAAGTGCCATTTTCTGATTATTTGATAATGCCAGATTGGAGAAACCGATGCTCACTTACGTTTTTGACCGCAAAGGCAAAGCTCCGCTTTATGAGCAGCTTTATGACTGTATAAGACGAGACATAACGAGCGGCAGGCTCCGCTGCGGGGCAAAGCTGCCGTCCAAGAGAACTTTGGCGGAGCATCTCGGCGTCAGTAAGGTGACGGTCGAGGCGGCCTACGCCCAGCTTGCGGCAGAGGGCTATATTTATTCCGTCGAAAAGAAGGGTTATTATGCCGAGCAGGTTGCGCCCGCCCTTACTGCCCCGTCAACAGCCGAAAATGCCCCGGAGCCGGAGAAGCGGCAATATATCGCCGATATCCGTTCAAACGCCGTCGATCCCGATTCTTTCCCGATATCCGCGTGGGCGAAGCTGATGCGTGAAACGGTGCTTGACAGCAGCGGCGAGTTGCTCGCTCCCGTGCCTTATAACGGTGCCCGCTGCCTGCGTGAGGCTATCTGCGGCTACCTTGCGGATAACCGTGGCATGAGCGTCAACCCATCGCTGCTCGTCATAGGCGCAGGCACGGAATATCTCTACGGCCTGATAGTCCAGCTACTCGGCAGCAACAAGATATTTGCGCTTGAGAATCCGTCATACGGCAAGATACCCGAGGTATACACAGCCCACGGGGCACACTGCGTATTTGTCGACATGGATCAATCAGGCGTTGATGTCGGCTGTCTCGAGGCTTCGGGCGCCCAGGTGGCGCATATATCCCCGGCTCATCATTTCCCGACGGGCACGGTGACGGGTCAGAAGCGGCGTTTCGAGCTGCTCGAATGGGCGAATTCAGCCCCGGGCAGATATATCATCGAGGATGAATATGACAGCGAATTCCGCTTTGTAGGCAAGCCGATTCCGCCAATGCAGACCGCCGACGCGAACGGCAGAGTTATATACATCAACACTTTTTCAAAGACAATCTCGCCTTCGATTAGAATCAGCTACATGATATTGCCGCCGCAGCTTGCGGAGAAATACCGTGAGAAGCTCGGCTTTTACGCCTGCACGGTGGCGTCGTTTGAGCAATATACGCTTGCAAAATTCATCACAAGCGGCGGATTTGAGCGGCATATCAGCCGCATGAAGCGTCAATATAAGACCCTGCGCAACGATTTGATATCGCTGATAAGGTCAAGCCCCATTGCCGACCGAGCCGAGATAATCGAGCCGGATTCGGGTCTGCACTTCCTGCTGAAGATCAAAACCGATATCAGCGACAAGCGGCTAACCGAGGAATGCGCCGCAAGGGGAGTAAGGATATCGTTTCTGTCGCAATATTATCGAGGACCGAGCCAAGCCGAGCACATGGCGCTGATAAATTACTCGGGCGTGAGCCGTGAAAAATTTGCCTTCGTGCTTAAAATCCTTGACGACTGCCTTGCAAATGAAAGCGATATATGATATAAATTTAATATGAAGAGAAAGGGGAAGATTATGGAATTCAAACCTTACCACAAGAGCCTTGATCATCTGCATATCGGCTGCGAGAAGCCGAGGGCATATTTTATACCTTATCACAGCGAACAGGCAGCTCTCAGCGGCGACAGAGACCGCTCCGAGCATTTCATAAACCTTTGCGGCGACTGGGATTTTAAGTTCTATCAGACTTTTGAAGATGTCCCCGCCGATTTGGCTTCGGCTCGGACAGATATGAAGCTCAAAGTGCCGAAATGCTGGCAAACAGAGCTTGGCAAAGGCTTCGATGTGCCGCTTTACAGCAATCTTTTTTATCCTTTCCCGCTCGACCCGCCCCATGTGCCTCAGGATAACCCCACGGGTCACTACAGGCGCACCGTAAAGCTCGATAAAAAGCCGCACAAGAAGTATTATATCAATTTTGAGGGCGTTTCCTCATGCTTTTATCTCTTTATTGACGGCAGTTTTGCCGCCTACAGCCAAGTGAGCCACTGCACGAGCGAGATAGATATAACGGAGTATGCCATTGACGGCGAAAACACAATTGACGTGCTTGTGGTCAAATGGTGCGACGGTAGCTATCTTGAGGATCAGGATATGTTCCGCCTGTCGGGTATTTTCAGAGAGGTCTATATCCTCGAGCGTGACGAAAACCATATTGCCGATATATATATTAAGTATTCGCTCAGCGCAGGCCTTGACTCAGCCGCTCTCTCGGCTGATATCGCAGCCGACGGCGATATTTCGGTTAATTATAAGCTCATCGCCCCGAACGGCGAAATCATCAGCGACGGCGGCAGCCTGCCCGAGCGTATTGCTGACCCCGTCCTTTGGAGCAGCGAATCGCCCGAGCTTTATACGCTGCTCGTCTCCTGCGGCAGTGAAGTGATACCGTTTAAGATAGGCTTTAAGCGAGTCGAGATTAGGGGCAATATTGCATATTTCAACAATAAACCCATCAAGCTCTACGGCATAAACCGCCACGATTCCGACCCCGATACCGGCTACTACGCCACTGTCGAGCATATGAAGCGTGATCTTGAGATAATAAAGCAAGGCAACTGCAACACAGTTCGCACCTCACATTACCCCAACGACCCGAGATTCCTCGACCTTTGCAGCGAATACGGCATTATGGTCGTTGATGAAGCGGATATTGAGACCCATGGCATGGGCTTTGAATACCGTGACACATGGGATTGGATGCGCTGGTCAAAGCTCTCAACCGACGACGAGTGGGAGCCTGCCTATGTTGACAGAGCCGAAAGACTCTTTGAGCGTGACAAAAACGCCTCCTGCGTTATCATGTGGTCGCTCGGTAACGAATCGGGCTGCGGCAAGAATCACCGCGCGATGCGGAACTATATCAAATCCCGCGACCCCGAGGCGATAGTTCACTATGAGAATGCTCATCTTGAATTCAAAGCCGTGCCGATCGGGGAGAATTATTCCGACATTTCAGATGTTGAGAGCCGCATGTATGCCTCTCTCGAGTACACCGAGGAATACTGCAAAAATAAAAATGCCAAGAAACCTTTCTTCTTCTGTGAATTCTGCTGCTCAATGAGCACAGGCGATATCCACGCTCATTGCGATATGTTTAGGAATTATCCTCAGCTTTTCGGCGGCTGCTTCTGGGAGCTGACCGATCACGGCGTTGATATCGGCGGCGGCAGATTCCGCTACGGCGGCGACTTCGGCGACTTCCCCAACAACAGCATCTGCTGCGTTGACGGTGTTGTATTCCCCGACCGCAGGCTGCGCCCCGGATATTATGATATGAAGAAAGCCTATCAGCCGTTTGAGGCCGAATACTCGGACGGCAGCGTTAAGATATTCAACCGCAGATATTTTGAATCCCTCGGCGACCTTGAAATCGAATGGTCGGTCGAAGTGAACGGCGGCGTTGTGCTCAGCGGCAAAATCGACGATACCGATATTCCCGCCCGTTCCGCAAGGAGCTACAAGCTGTTTGACGACGCTCCGCTCTCCGACTGCTGCTATCTCAATCTTTTCTTCAAATTAAAGAAAGACTGCAAATGGGCGTCGGCGGGCTATGAACTCGGATATGAGCAATTCGACCTCTCATGTGAGCGTGAACACCTGCCTTTAGCCGGCGGCAAGCTCGAATTCATAGATGGCAGCCGCTTCGTTGAGATAACGGCAGGTGATATAAAATATGTGTTTGATAAGCCCTATGGCAGGATCTCATCGGCCAGCGTCGGCGGCAAAGAGCTGCTTTCGGCGCCCACGTCCGTTGAGATTTGGATGGCACATGGCTACAATCAACTCTCGGCGGCTGAGGATCGCAAAAGCGCAGCCATGCAGGCTGTGTCTCAGCAGACCTATGACGCAGTTATCGAGCCCGAAGTCGACGCCCTGACCGTTCGCTGCCATGTTGCGATCGGCGGGCCCGCGGTCGTACCCGTTATCAGCGGCGAACTGATATACCGTTTCTACGGCGACGGCAGCGCAACTCTCGGCTTCAAAGGCAAGCTGCGCGAGCTGCTGCGTGAGATGAACATGCGTCTGCCCCGCTTCGGCTTCCGCTTCACGCTGAATGAGGGCTTCGAACGTATAGATTATTTCGGTAAAGGTCCCGTTGAAGCCTATCCCGACCGCCACAGGTCACAGCGCTACGGCAGATTCACCCCGAGTGTTGAAGAGAATTTTGTGCCTTATATCAGACCCATTGAGAACGGCGCTCATTACGGCTCACGCTACGGCGCAGTCGAGAGCGGCGAATACGGTATGATATTCGCGCCCGTCGGCAAAGAGTCATTCATTTTCAACGCATCGCATTACACACCGCATATGCTTGAGAGCACGGCTCATAATGATGAACTCGTGCCCGACAAGCGCACCTATGTCTATCTTGACTATCAGTTTGATGTCAGAGGCGGCAGGGGATACTATGAAACCGTTGAGCTCGAGCGTAAATGGGATTTTGAGCCTATTGAATTCACAGTCGCATTCAAGCCGTATAAAGACGAAATCGACCCGTTTGAATTCGTCGACACCGTTAGATAAATAGGAAACCACCGATTTAATTAGTCGGTGGTTTTTTGCTGTAATTTTACTTATCGTCGGCTTCGATCACTCTATTGTCAGCCAGAATTTCAGGTTTATACTTCATACTGTCGGCATCAGTTATTTCCCTTATAACCTTGCAGGGTACGCCCGCCGCAAAGCTGTTTGACGGGATATCTCTTGTAACTACGCTGCCCGCGCCGATAACGCAGTTATCTCCGATAGTCACTCCCGGGCAGACCGTTACCGAAGCGCCGAACCAGCAGTCATTGCCGATATGCACGGGCTTCGCATAGCAAAAACGCTTTTTTTCGCCGTCGGCATTCATCATCTCTCGGCGTTCATCGGGCAGCATAGGGTGGATCGGCGTTACAATTGTAACATTCGGCCCGAAATTGCAGTTGTCACCGATCGTGACCTCGGCATCATCCTGAATGGTCAGATTGAAGTTGCCGAAGAATCGCTTGCCGATTTTTGTGTGCTTGCCGTAATGGAAGGCGATAGGCCCTTGTATGAAGCCGCCCTCGCCGAATTCGCCGATGATCTCGGAGAGGATAGCCGCGCGCTTCTCCGTCTCATCCTCATGGGTGCCGTTGTAATCAACATTCAGTTTGTGGGTCTTGAGCTTCATTGCTCTGAGCATGGGGTCGCCGGGGCAAAAGAGGATACCCGCCATGATTTTTTCTTCCTCATTCATAGGGCACATACACAAATCTCCTTATTTTATTTCTTCAAATATGATTCTCCATGCTTCGATAAGTTTATCGAGCGAATATGCCGCATTTGCGGGGCTTGTTGACGGCAGAGTGACCGCTTCAATGCCCACGACGGGCAAAATGAATTTGCGGTAATATTTCTCGGCGGTTTTGCCGTTTGCGAATATCCTCCTGATATCCGCGGCGGCAAGAATGGGCGAAATATCGTTCGGCACGGCGTTTTTGATGCTGCTGTCGGAGCTGGCGCTTATCTCGCATGAGGCAATAACGTCCCAGAGCGCAATGCCGCTGTCAAGCAGCATCTTTTTCTTCTCCTCAATTGACTTGGGCTCGGGGCGGCCGATAACAGCGGAGACCGTTTTCCAGAAGCGATTTCTGCTGTGGCCGTAGAAGAAGCCGTTTTCCCTTGATTTAACTGACGGGAATGAACCGAGTATCAGTATTCTTGAATGCGAATCATAAACCGGCGGTATCGGGTGCGACACGGCGCACGAATTCACGGTTGTCACTCCTTTTCGGCTTGTTTCTTACATTATACGGCTTTTATCTGCTTTTGGCAACCGTATTAGTATTTTTTTGCATTCGCTCTTGATTTGCATGGCCGATTGATATATAATTATTTGGTATGTTGACGCATTGCGAGCCGCTGTCATGCGGTGATTTTCGGCTTGCGGAGCAATGAGAAAGGGTGTTTTTGCTGTGAAAAGGATAGGTTTTGACAACGCCGCTTACATCAGCCGCCAATCGGAGCAGATCAGTAAGCGTATCGGCGAATTCGGAGGCAAGCTCTACCTCGAATTCGGCGGTAAACTGTTTGACGATTACCATGCGTCAAGAGTTCTGCCGGGTTTCGCGCCTGACAGTAAGCTGCAGATGCTGCTGAGCATTGCCAATGACGTTGAAGTCGTCATAGTCATTAATTCCGGCGATATCGAGAGTAATAAGATGCGCCGCGATCTCGGCATCACTTATGATACCGACGTGCTCCGCCTGATAGATGCTTACCGTGAAGCGGGGCTCTATGTTGGCAGCGTGGTGCTCTCACAGTTCAAGGGGCAGCCGTCCGCAAGCGCCTTCAAAGACAAGCTCGAAAAGCTCGGAGTCAAGGTTTTCCTGCATTACCCGATAGAGGGTTATCCTTATAATGTTGCCCACATTGTCAGCGAAGAGGGCTTCGGCAAAAACGAATTTATTGAAACAACCAGACCTCTTGTGGTCATCACCGCACCCGGCCCGGGCAGCGGTAAAATGGCGACATGTCTTTCACAGCTTTATCACGAGAATCTCAGAGGCAACAAAGCCGGCTACGCAAAGTTTGAGACCTTCCCGATATGGAATCTTCCCCTTAAACACCCCGTGAACCTCGCCTATGAAGCGGCGACGGCTGACCTCAACGACGTCAACATGATAGACCCGTACCACCTTGAAGCCTATGGCATAACTACTGTCAATTATAACCGCGATGTTGAAGTTTTCCCCGTGCTCAACGCTATATTTGAGAAAATAGAGGGCGTCAGCCCCTATAAATCACCCACGGATATGGGTGTCAACATGGCGGGCTACGCCATTTGCGACGACGAGGCGACCAAAGAAGCCTCTAAAGAAGAGATAATCCGCCGCTATTTCGCTGCTCTCTGCGATCTCAGAATGGGCAGAGGCAAGCAGGAAGCGGTCGATAAGATAATCAGCCTTATGAACCAGGCCGGCATCAGCCCCGAGGACAGAAAGGTTATCAGCGCCGCAGACAAAAAGAGCGAAGCGACCGACGGTCAGCCCGCAGTTGCGATTGAGCTGCCCGACGGCACGATAGTCACCGGCAAGACCTCAAATCTGCTCGGTGCCTCATCGGCGGCTCTGCTCAACGCCGTTAAGACCGTTGCGGGTCTGCCCGACGATCTGCTGATGATAGCCCCCTCTATAATCGAGCCTATCCAGAAGCTGAAAATCGCTATTCTGAAAAATCACAACCCGAGGCTCCACTCAGACGAGACGCTTATCGCCCTCTCAATGAGCGCCAACACCAACCCCGTCGCCAAAAAGGCGCTTGAAGCTATCGGTATGCTTGCGGGCTGTGAAGCGCACTCGACCGTTATCCTTTCACAGGTCGATCAGGATGTCTACAGAAAGCTCGGCATCAACCTCACCTGCGAGCCGAGATATCAGACCAAGAAGCTCTATCATAAATAAATTGTCATAAAAATTTATCCGCCCTGCCGTTAAAGGCAAGGCGGATTATTTATTAAGTCCGGTATTTTAAAACCATAACAAATCAAAATTTCTTTTTCTTAAAGTATATCAGCTCGATAATCGCTATCACTGCCGCAACGGCAATAACTATATAATATCCGAATTTCCAATGAAGCTCAGGCATATTCACAAAGTTCATGCCGTACCAGCCTGTCAGCAGCGTAAGCGGCAGGAAAAAGGTGGTGACGACGGTCAGAATACACATCACGTTATTCTGTTTCTCGTCCTGCTGCACTCTGTAAAGCTCCCTGAGGCGCTGTATATTCTCTTGGAGCAGCCTTGTGTGATTGCTCAGCCGCTCGGTACGCATTGAATACCTACCCCATTGCTCGGTGCCGCCGACAAGGGCGGGGGAGGTGCAGGATCCGATAAGGTCGCCTATCGCTGTTAGCTGCTCATAATAGGCGTTCAGCTCCGAAAGCTTGCGTTGGAGCTTTGTGAGCTGCTCAAAGAAATTGTCCGAGTCGCCGTCGATAAGTCTATCCTCAAGATCCTCGGTCTTCTTCTCAAGATGCGAGAGATAGATGATATCATTCTCTATCATTTTCCCAAAAAGCCGCAGAAGTAGCTCGGCGGAGGACTCGACTCTGCTCATCTTGGCAGACAAAGTCTTTAACCATTGCTTGATATCACCTGTATCTTCGATAAAATAAAGTGAGTCATCGGTTAGATAGAAAATAAACGAAAGCTGTGGGTCACGGCTCTCGCTTTTTTGCGGGATCCTCAATGTGCCCCAGAGGTGATCGCGAAACAATTCCGCCTTGCAGTAGCGGATAGAGCCGAGGTTGTGTGACAGCTCTTTGTGATTTATAAATGGCTCGTTTTTGCTTCGAAATTCGTCGGCGTTTAATATTGTAAGTATCGGTGCCGCCTTAGCGCAGCTGACGGTCAGCCGACCGCTGCCTGGTTCGATAACGTATTCGGTCATAGTCGCTCCTTTCCCGGATAAACCGGTATGGATAGTCTTTATTTTATTATAGCACGGTTTATATACATTTGTAAAGCGGAGAAAGCAATAAAGCTCACTCCGCTTTTTTATCAGATGTCCAAATACTTTATGGCGTCTTTGATGGTCTTTTCATAGGCCTCTCTGCCGTATTTATCGACCTCAGCCTTATTCTTCTCGCCGTGGGTGAGGCAACCGGCGCCGCCTATACAGCCGCCGATGCAGGCCATACCCTCAATGAAGTTGGCGTCAAGCACATTTTTGCGCTTTTTGAGCAACGCTGTCTTGCAGGCTTCGATACCGTCGCAGGATATCGGCTTCAGTTCAAAGTCATCAATGCCTTGCTCCTTGAGCCCCTCGGCAACAGCGTCGGCAAGTCCGCCGCAGCGGGCAAATATTCTGCCGAAATACGAGGCATTGTCAAGCACATCCTCGCCGAGAGTCATAATATCTATATCACGGCTGTCAAAGAGCGCCTGAAGCTCCTCAAAGGTCATCGCGGCGTCAATATAGGGCCTTACGCTTTCTTTCTGCACCTCGGCTTTCTTGGCGGTGCAGGGGCCTATAAAGACGATGCTTGAATCGGGATCCTTGCTCTTGATATATTTTGCGACCGTCGCCATGGGGGAGAGGTTATGCGAAATATTCTCGGCAAGGTCGGGGAACGCTTTCTCAATATAGCTGACAAATGCAGGGCAGCACGAGCTTGTCAGGAAGCCCTTCTCCGCAAGCTCCTGAGACTCGGCAAAAGCGACCATATCGGCGCCGAGAGCGGCTTCGATAACGGTGTGGAAGCCCAGCTCTTTGAGCCCCTTAATGACCTGACCGAGCTTTGCATATGTGAACTGGCTCGAGATTGACGGAGCGACCACGGCGTAGACCTTGTATTTTGTGTTATTCTCGCTCTTCTTGATGATGTCAATAACATCGAGAATATAGGATTTATCAGTTATTGCGCCGAACGGGCACTGGTAAACGCAGGCGCCGCAGGCAATGCACTTGTCATTATCTATCTGAGCCGCCTTGTTCTCGTTCATTGAGATAGCTTTGATCTTGCAAGCGTTCTCACACGGGCGTTTACGGCTGATAATGGCGGTGTAGGGGCAGACCTTGGCACACATTCCGCAGCCGACGCACTTGGATTTGTCAATATGGGCGACATGATTGTGGTCAAAGGAGATAGCGCCTCTCTTGCAGACATCCTCGCAGCGGTGAGCGAGGCAACCGCGGCAGGCGTTGGTGACTTCGTAGCCGCCCATAGGGCACTCGTCGCAGGCGGTGTCGATGACCTCGATAACATTGTGGTTCTCTTTGCAGCCGCCCATTGCGAGCTTCACTCGCTCGGCCAGGATAGCCCTTTCTTTATAAACGCAGCAGCGCATGGTGGGAGTGTTGCCCGGAACAATCTTCTTGGGAATATCCACAAGATGCTCAAGCAGAGTATCGTTCCACGCCTCTCTCGCCACTTCGCGGAGAACCTTATATTTAAGATATTGTACCTTTGTATCGAATTTTCTCATATCACACCTCAGTGTCCGTTAAAAATAGCTGACCTTGATCCTCTTGCCCATTTTTCTCAGGCATTCCGAAAGCTCCTGGACAAGATTCATCTTTATATTGAAGTTAATAGGCAGGTCGGGATTCTGATGAGCGGGGTTAATAGCTCTGCCGACATAGAAATTGATATCCGTCGCTTCCTCAAAGAGCATACGACATATAAGCGAAGCGCCGTCCTGAGAAACGCTCCAGTGGGCGTATTCCTCATTGTCGCCGAGTGCGTCTTTGGCGTATTCAAGAACCTTATTTATTGTAATAACGCCCTCTGTGACAAGATCGACGCCGTCGATATAAGCGATCGGGGGCACGTCGCTGCGCTCGAATTTAAGCGTAGTCTTGACTTCCTTGCCGAGATACTTTGCGGCTATCGAGGAGGTCGTGCCGCCGCAGATAATGTGCTTGCCTTCTTTGGAGAAGAAGAGCGACATCATTCTGTCACAGTCGTCACGGTGTGACGGTGGGCCGAAGAGGATATTCATCGGCTCACGCTTCCTAATGCGGATAACGCAGGCCGTAGCGTCGTCACCGGGCTTGCCGCCGTAGAGCTTGTTGCACTCATCAATCAGCATAGTCGAGAGAGTTTTTGCCGTGAAGCCGACGTGGGCAACGGAGCGGATGAATTCCGCAATATCATCTCTCTTCCAGCCGAAATTGAATGCCGTGCCAATGCCTGCGTGAGGGCAGCCGTCGCTCATTGCGATAAATATATCGTTCTCACGCAGCTTGATATTGGATTTGAGTATCTTTTTGCCGCCGATTATGACTTCGCTCACGGGATAATCATATATCTCACAGTCGCGCAGCATGATGATCTGCGGGTTGTCATACTGGATCAGCTCGACGGTAGAGTTATCAATAATATGGATTATTGTGAATGTTGAGTAGGCAACGCCTCTTACGGAGCATATGGGGAGCGTTGCGGCAATGGTCGAGACGCATTCCTCGAGTGAAAGCCCCTGAGCCATCATGGTAGAGATTATCTTTGAGGTCAGGGTGGAGAGGATGCTGGCCTTAACGCCGCTCCCAAGGCCGTCGGCAAGCACAATTACGGTTGAGTTGTCGCCCTGCTCGACTATATCCACATGGTCGCCGCAGAGCTGCTCGCCGATGTGATTTATGCTTTTGCAGCCTATATCGGCGCACAGATTATTCATCAGCGATCGACTCCTTCAGCTTCGTTAAGGCGATTTTGGTCTCCGCCGCAGTCTCGCCGAGCAGAGAAGCTATCTCCTGGACGATACGCATCTGCTTATCGACCACGTTATCGGCTATCTCGACTGTCTGGCGGCTTATATTCTCCTTGCGCTCCTTGGCAAGCTCCTCATCGGTGACATCACGCATGATGCACACAAGCAGCCTGTATTCCTTGTCGCACACAACGGTGAACTCGACATATTTCTCATATTCGGCGAGGTATTCACGCTTGTTATGAATACTTCTGCCGGTCTTGAGCACATCGATGAAATCGGCGGGGTCAAGCACTCTGACGACCTGGTCGCCGAGAATGTCGGATTCCGAGCGCAGGTTCATTATCTTCAGCGCAGCCTTGTTTATCTGCTGCACCTCGAGCTTTTCGTTAAGGACTATAAGACCGTTCGGAGTGTTGCGTACTATGTTATCCGAGAAGCTCTCAGCCTTATCCTTGAGGTAGGGGAGGCACATTGATATCTCAGCCTTGCCGTGGTAAATTGCAATGGCTTTCTCACGGCAGGTGTTGTAACCGCAGGAGCCGCAGTTCAGCTCGTCGGAGGGCTTCATTTTGCCCATCTGGCGCAGGATATCTCTTATCTCGCTCTCCGAAGGAGGCATCATGCGGCGCTCGATAGCGGTGAAGGTCTTGTGGATCTCGGCAGGCATTGGCATATCGACCTCAAAATCGTTCTTGCCTGCAAAATTCGCAACTGCGGCGTAATCCTTGATGGGTGAACGGTGGAATTTCTCCATAACGGGGCCGCCGACGCAACTGCCGACGCAGGCTGACATCTCGATAAAGCAGTTATTGATGCTGCCGTTTTCAATTTCTTTAAGAGCTGCCATGCAGTTCTCAACGCCGTCAAGCGACATATAGGTGTATTTCGGGTCGTCAAGCTCCATAGTCTTGAGTATACCGCCCGTGGTTGGGAAGAATCTCGCCCTGCTGTTCTCGTCGCTGTCAAGCTCCTTTTCAAGCTCGATATTCTCATTTTTGAGCCATTCGGTCAGCTCGTCAAATGTCAGCACGGCGTCAACGATACCGTCATAATACTGCGCTTCGTCCTTCTTGGCAACGCAGGGGCCGATAAACACGGTCTTTGCGTCGGGATATCTCTTTTTGATATCGGTGCAATGCGCCTGCATGGGCGACATGACATCCGCAAGATAGGGGAGTACCGAAGGATAATACTTTTGAATGAGCAGGTTTATCGAGTGGCAGCAGGAGGTTATTATAACATTCCTGTCGCCCTCAGCCACCATGCGCTCATATTCCTTTTTGACGATAGTTGCGCCGATCGCAGTCTCCTCGGCGTCATAGAAGCCGAGCTGCTTAAGCGCCTTACGCATTGAGCCGATACCGACTCCGTCGTAATTCGCAACAAATGACGGAGCGAGGCTGACTATGACGGGGTCGCCGCTTTGGAGCAGCACTCTGACCTTCTCGCTCTCGTCGACTATCTGCTTTGCATCCTGCGGGCAGACAACAAAGCACTGACCGCAGAGGATGCACTCATTGCCTATTATATAGGCCTGATTGCCCGAGAATCTTATGGATTTCACCGGGCAATGGCGGATACATTTATAGCAGTTTTTGCAGTTTGATTTTTTTAGGGTCAAGCAGTCTGACATACCGTCAAGCCTCCTGAGCTTTGAGTTTTTTCATTACTTTGTCTTCAAAAAATGCAGTGAAATTCTCCGGAGTCACACCGGTGTAGATATCGTCGTCCACCGTTATCGTGACACCCTCACGGTTACACCTGCCGGTGCAAAAGCTGCCGGCAAGTGTTATTTCGTCATAATAACCGCTGTCTTTGATGGCGTCCTGAAAAAGCTCAACGAGCCTTTCGGAGCCCTTCAGATGGCATGAGCTGCCTATGCATATCTGAATTATCATAAATCATCCAACCTTTGAAAGAACGTTTTCCTCAAAGAATTCCTTAACGGTGTCGGGGCTGACGGAGTAGGTCTTGCTGCCGAGGTTGTCGTCGATGGTGACGCATACGCCCTGCTGGCATTTACCCATGCAGAAGGTGCCGCCGAGCTCGACCTTGTCGGAGAGCTTATTCTCGTGGATCAGGTACTGAAGCTGCTCAACTACCTGACGGGAGCCTTTGATATGGCAGGATGAACCGATGCAGATGGTGATCTTCATTTGTATTTTCCTCCTTATTCGTAGTCAACAACGTCTATCCAAGAGAGCAGGAATTCACGCTCTTTTTCATTGCCCTTGACGGTCTGTGAAGCGGCGACGATGGGCAGCCACTTCTGAACATACTGGATGGGGGTGTTGCTCTTGTCGCAGAAGAGCTGCAAATACTTCTTTGCACCGTCGATGTCGCCGTTGAGCCAGAAGAGCAGATAGGTGCGTGCTGCGTCGGCGGAAGCGTTACCCTGAGTGGCATGCGACCAGTCGATGATATAGGGGTCGCCGTTGTCGGAGATTATGATGTTTGAGGGGTTAAAGTCGCCGTGGCAAACCTTGTTATGCTTCGGCATAGCCTCAAGGCGGGTATGCAGGTCATAACGCACCGTAGCGCTCAGGTCGGTCTGGCTGATCTTGCGGCTCATCTTATCCTTGAGCTTGTTGAGCAGGGGGCAGGTCTTAGAATGCATCTCAAGCTGGAGATTTACAAGCAGCTCAAGATATTCTTCCTTCTTCTCGGGGTGCTCCTCCATGAGCTGAGCGAGAGTTTTGCCGCTGATATAGTCATAAACTATAGTCCATTTGCCCTCAATGACGGTGACTTCGTGGATCTTGGGGATATTCAGCCCCGTCTCCTCGATCCTCGCCTGGTTGAGCGCCTCGTTAAGGACGTCAGCCTTTGAGAAATCGGAGTTAAACACCTTGAGACAAAGGTTGCCGTCGCGGTAGACGGTCTTATCGTTTCTGACTGCAAGAATTCTGTCAAGATTCATTATATGACCCTCCTTAAACTTCTTCGTGTGTTCCGTAATATGCGTTGAGATACATCTGCTTTATTTCGCTCATGAGCGGGTAACGGGGATTTGCGCCGGTGCACTGATCATCGAACGCCTGCTCGGTCATTGCGTCAAGGCGGTCAAGGAAGTCCTTCTCGTCGATGCCGTAATCCTTGATGGTCTTTTTGATGCCGATCCTGTCTTTAAGGTCATTGATGGCCTTGATAAGGTTTTCAAGCTTCTCGGAGTCATTCTTGCCGCCGAGGCCGAGATAATCGGCGACCTCTGCATAGCGGGCAAGGGTGTGAGGATGATCGTACTGCGGGAAGGTGCCCATCTTGACGGGCTTCTCGCTCGCGTTGAAGCGAAGCACTTCTTCGATCATAAGTGCGTTTGCAATGCCGTGAGGCAGATGATGGAAAGCGCCGAGCTTATGAGCCATGGAGTGGCATACGCCGAGGAAGGCGTTTGCGAAAGCCATACCTGCCATGGTGGCGGCATTAGCCATCTTCTCTCTCGCCTCAATGTCGTTGGGGCCGTTGTCATAGGCTCTGGGCAGATACTCAAATATAGTTTTGATTGATTTAAGAGCAAGGCCGTCGGTGTAATCCGTCGCCATCATTGAAGCGAAAGCCTCAAGGTCATGGGTAACGGCGTCGATACCCGATGCGGAGGTAAGGCCCTTGGGTGCGGTCATGTGGAAGTCGGTATCAACTATAGCCATGTTAGGCATGAGCTGATAATCGGCAAGGGGATACTTAACGCCGGTCTTCTCATCGGTGATAACTGCAAAGGGAGTGACCTCAGAGCCGGTACCTGCCGAAGTGGGCACTGCAATGAAGTAAGCCTTCTCGCCCATCTTGGGGAAGGTGTAGACTCTCTTCCTGATATCAATGAATCTCATTGCCATATCCATGAAGTCGGCCTCGGGATGCTCATAGAGTACCCACATGATCTTGCCGGCGTCCATTGCGGAGCCGCCGCCGACGGCGATAATGCAGTCGGGCTGGAACGCTACCATTTGGGCGGTGCCTTCCTTGGCGCAGGCGAGGGTCGGGTCGGGAGCGACGTCAAAGAATGTGGTGTGGACTATGCCCATTTCGTCGAGCTTGTCGGTGATGGGCTTAGTGTAGCCGTTGTGATACAGGAAGCTGTCTGTGACGATGAACGCACGCTTCTTGCCCATGACGTTCTTAAGCTCGTCAAGAGCAACGGGTAGGCAGCCTTTCTTGATATACACCTTTTCGGGTGCTCTGAACCAAAGCATATTTTCTCTCCTCTCGGCGACCGTTTTGATATTGATAAGGTGCTTGACTCCGACGTTTTCGGAGACGCTGTTGCCGCCCCATGAGCCGCAGCCCAGGGTGAGCGACGGGGTGAGTTTGAAGTTATAAAGATCACCGATACCGCCGTGTGAGGAGGGAGTGTTGACAAGGATACGGCAGGTCTTCATTCTCGCTGCGAATGCGTCGAGCTTCGCCTGCTCGGTAACTGCGTTAAGATATATTGAAGAGGTGTGACCGAAGCCGCCGTCGGCGACAAGGCGCTCCGCCTTGTTGAATGCGTCGTCGATATCCTCAGCCTTATACATTGCAAGGACGGGGGAAAGCTTCTCATGGGCAAATTCTTCGCTGAGCTCAACGCTCTCGACCTCGCCGATAAGGATCTTGGTGTGCTCGGGAACGGTTACGTTCGCAAGCTGAGCGATTTTGAATGCGGACTGGCCGACTATTTTTGCGTTAAGAGCGCCGTTGATAAGAATGGTCTTTCTGACCTTCTCGGTCTCCTCTGGGTTCAGGAAGTAGCAGCCTCTGTCGGCGAATTCCTTCTTGACTGCGTCATATACGTTCTTATGGACGATGACCGACTGCTCGGAGGCGCAGATCATTCCGTTATCAAAGGTCTTGGAGTGGATAATGGAGTTGACCGCAAGAATTATATCGGCGGTGTCGTCGATAATGGCGGGGGTGTTGCCAGCGCCGACGCCGAGAGCGGGCTTGCCCGATGAATATGCAGCCTTAACCATGCCGGGGCCGCCGGTAGCGAGAATTATATCAGCCTCTTTCATAAGCAGGTTGGTCAGCTCAAGGCCGGGCACATCGATCCACTCGATGATGCCCTCGGGTGCGCCTGCCGCAACGGCGGCGTCAAGGACTATCTTAGCGGCGGCAGCCGTGCAGCCCTTGGCTCTGGGGTGCGGGGATATGATTATGGCGTTTCTTGTCTTGAGCGCGATGAGGCACTTAAAGATCGCCGTTGAGGTCGGGTTGGTGGTGGGGATAACAGCGGCAATAACGCCGATGGGCTCGGCTATCTTCTTGATGCCATATGCTTTATCCTCCTCGATAACGCCGCAGGTGCGGGTATGGCGATAGGCGTTGTAGATATACTCGGCGGCATAGTTATTCTTGATAACCTTGTCCTCGACCACGCCCATGCCTGTCTCCTCGACAGCCATCTTTGCGAGAGGTATTCTCGCCTTGTTGGCCGCCGTGGCAGCTGCAAGGAATATCTTATCGACTTGCTCCTGAGTGAACTTTGCGAACTCGCTCTGAGCAGCCTTGACTCTGGCAAGAGCAGCCTCGAGCGTTTCTACGCTGTCAATAATAGTTCTGTTTGAATTTTCCATGTTCATCCTCCTGAATTTCATTGTCGGATTATCCAAAAGCAAGGATTCTTCTTTGTGTATATTCTACAATAAAACTTTGATGTTTGGAATTGCTCTTTTATGATAACGATATATCAAATTCGATAATTTGTCAAGCGAAATTGCTATACAATAATAAATATCAGTCCGAAATCTGCTGTTTTTGCCGATTTGAGGTATATCAAAAAAGCAATGGTATATATAAATCCGGCAATTCCCAATCAAACCGTTAAATGCTATACTATCGCTGAAGCTCGGTCACCGTTTCAGCCGACGGCCGACCAAAATGACAAAAACGATAGTAATATCGATTCCTCTTCATTTCATTTACTCCGAATGTGAGAAGCCGTTTGACTGTAAAAGGTCAGACGGCTTCTCACTGTAAATATTCAATTAAAACATTTCTCTCTTTGACTTGCAAAGCTCGTCTATAAACGCCTTATCGAGCACGGTGAGCTTGTAGTCACGCTTATAAATAAGTATATCCTTATATATCTTCTTATTTTCCTCGCAAGGGATCTGAACAAGGTCATATCTGTCGAGCAGCTTCTGAGGGATAGGCGAGACCCACATAAATGTCTCGGGATTCTCCGAAAGCAGCTCAAACTGGCTTGCGCGCTCAAATACGAATATGCGCCTGCCGATATTATCAGGCAGCTCCTCTTTCCTGACCTGTGAGAGGGGGAGCGAGGGCACATACGGGTCGGCGTGAGCTATCTCGATATAATCCTTCAAAGCGTCAAAAGTGATTTTTTCGGCGCTTGCAAGCGGATTTTCGCGGCTCATGGCAAGCACATAGCTGAATTCCGTTATCATCTCGTATTGCATATCTTTCTCGTCAAGCATTGTTTTAAAATACTTGTCGTAGTTCTCCGCATAGCGGATGATGCCGAGCTTATAATCCTCGTGCAGGATATTTTTTATCGCTCTGAGCGAATTGGTTTCTTTATATATGATCTCCGCTTCCGCTTCGTTTGTGAGAGAATGTGAAAATCTTGCAAAGGCGTCCGAGATATAGCTCGCCCTCGGCACGGAAATAGAGAAGCGCTTTTTCACCGAACCCGAGCCGTTGAAAATGCTCTCGACCTCGTCCACCTGGCGCAGTATCGTCTTGGCATAGCGGATAAAGGTCTCTCCGTCGGAGGTCAGACCCATTCCTTTGGCTGAGCGCTCAAATATCTTGACGCCGAGCGAGGCTTCAAGCTCCTTGATAGCGCGGCTGAGATTCGGCTGGCCGACATACAGCTTCTCCGCCGCCTTATTTATCGAGCCTTCATTTGCAACCTCGACGGCATATTTAATGTGCATCAGATTCATGGTCGACCCCCAAAAATTTTGAGATACGATTCTGCCGCATCCCGTTTGATTCCGCATATATATTTTAACAAATTGAAAATACTATTTCAAGATGCTTTTTTATTTTTCTTCCGCTCAAAAGGCGCAAAACATTGCGGATAAAATCTGCGTTTTCTTGACACGCCCCGCATTTTAGTGATATACTGATAAATATAAAGAATACAGGAGATATTATGGCTGTTAAAATTATAGTTTCCGACCTTGACGGCACCCTTATGGCGCCCGATCATCTCACCGTTGCCGAAGCGTCCAAAACAGCTCTGCTCAGGGCGCACGACGCAGGCATGCGCATCGCCATTGCAACGGGCAGGACTCTTTCGTTCACCGCGAATGTCACAGATCAGATACCGTTTGTCGATTATGTCATCTGCTCAAACGGCGCCTGCGTTTATGACCGAAACAATAAAGAATTCATATATTCAAAGCTGATCTCGCCCGAGGAGACTGCCGAAGCGGTCACTCTGCTGAATTCCTTGCCGATATACTATAATATTTATCTTGAGGGCAGGATATATGTCCAAAAGGGGAGCGAGCGATTTTTTGTGAACCCCGATATGCCGAGCGGATTCATTGAGAAGTTTGTTGCCTCCACAGTCCAATGCGACGACCTGCTTGACAGCATCAAAGGCAAGGGCGCGGAGCTGATAGACGTATTCGCCGCCGATCCGCAGGTCAAGAACAGCGTGCTCGATAATTTCCGCTCAAAGGGCTATGAGATAGCCTCTGCCGCACCCGGAGTAAATTCGGCAACGGCGCGAGGAGTCAATAAGGGCGCTGCGCTGCTCGGTATGTGCGAGCGGCTGGGCATAACCCCCGATGAAGCGATGGCTTTCGGCGACGCGGAAAACGACGCGCCAATGCTGCGTATAGCCGGGCTTTCATTCGCAATGGCAAACGGCACTGAGCCGTGCAAGCTCGCAGCCAAAGCGATAGCGCCGTCGAACGCCGATGACGGCGTTGCGCAAATGATAAACAAATGCGCTTTTTAATATAAATTTGAAAGGATGAATACAATGGATTTCTCAAAGATCCTCTCTCATTGCGACCACACACTGCTTGCGGTCGACGCAACGTGGGAGCAGATAAAGCAGGTCTGTGACGACGGCATACACTTCTCGACCGCCAGCGTCTGCATACCCGCGTCTTATGTTGCCAAGGCCAAGGAATATGTCGGAGATAAGCTGCCGATATGCACCGTCATTGGCTTCCCGAACGGGTATTCGACAACAGCCGTCAAAGCCTTTGAGGCCGCCGACGCAGTCAAGAACGGCGCGGACGAGATAGACATGGTCATCAACGTCGGCTGGGTCAAGGACGGCAAATACGGCGACGTGTTGAATGAAATAAAGGTCGTCAAAGAAGCGTGCGGCGGCAAGATACTGAAAGTAATCATTGAGACTTGCCTGCTGACCGACGATGAGAAAAAGGAAATGTGCCGAGTCGTTACCGAATCCGGCGCGGATTTTATAAAAACGTCAACAGGATTCTCTAAGGGCGGCGCTACAAGAGAGGATATTGCTCTTTTCGCCGAAAATATCGGTCCGAATGTCCGCATGAAAGCAGCGGGCGGAATCAGGTCATTTGAGGATGCCGAGGACTTCCTTGCTCTCGGCTGCGACAGACTCGGCACAAGCGCAATAGTCAGACTCGCCAAAAACCAGACCGTTTCAGGTTATTGAAAGTGAGGTATTTCTATGAGTAAGCTTCCCACTCCGCATATCGCCGCCGAAAGCCCGGATGCGTTTGCAAAGACCGTGCTCATGCCCGGCGACCCGCTCAGATCAAAGTATATTGCAGAGAATTTTCTTGAGGATCCCGTGCTCGTCAACAACACAAGAGGCGTTCAGGGTTATACGGGTACTTATAAAGGCAAAAGGGTCTCCGTCATGGCTTCGGGCATGGGTATGCCGTCGATAGGCATATATTCATATGAGCTTTTCAATTTTTACAATGTAGATACAATAATTCGCGTCGGCTCTGCGGGCGCAATAAGCCCCGAGCTTCACCTGCGTGACGTCGTATTTGGCATGGGCGCTTGTACGAATTCAGCCTATGCCCGTCAGTATTGTCTGCCGGGTGATTTCGCCCCCATAGCGGATTACGGCACCCTCGCTAAAGCCGTTGCCGCCGCCGAGAAGCTCGGAGTTAAGCCCTTTGTCGGCAATCTCTATTCCTCCGATACCTTCTATGACGACGCGGCGAGCCTTGCCGTGTGGCAGAAAATGGGCGTGCTTGCAATCGAGATGGAGAGCGCCGCTCTCTATATGAACGCAGCCCGCAGCGGCAAAAAAGCTCTCGCCATATGCACGATATCGGACTGCCCGCTTGCAGGCGGCGAAGAATGCACCGCATTTGAGCGCGAGCAAACTTTTAATAAAATGATAGAGATCGCTTTGGAGGCGGCCGATGAATGATCGTGAGCTTATAAAAGCCGCATTAGAGGCGAGAGAATTCTCATATTCTCCTTATTCGGGCTTCAGCGTCGGCGCAGCGCTGCTGTGCTCTGACGGCAAGGTCTACACGGGCTGCAATATCGAAAGCTCGGTATTCACCCCGACCACCTGCGCCGAGAGGACGGCGTTCTTCAAAGCTATATCCGAGGGCAGGTACGATTTTGTCCGCATAGCCGTTGTCGGCGGTAAGGCGGGTCAGCCTGCAAGCCCCTCGTGCACCCCTTGCGGCGTATGCCGCCAAGTGATGAAAGAATTCTGCAAACCCGATTTTGAAATTATCATGGCATCCTCCGAGACCGAATACACTTCGGTAACTCTTGAGGAGCTTCTGCCCAGAGCCTTTGACAAAAGCGAGGTACGCTCAGATGATGAACATTAAAGAACTCATTGCCAAGAAGCGTGACGGAGGCTGTCTCGATCCCGATGAGCTGAAATTCTTTGCAAGTGCTGCGGCAGACGGCAGCATTCCCGATTATCAGGTCTCCGCAATGCTCATGGCAATGTATATCAAAGGGCTGAATACCGATGAAACCGTAGCACTGACCCTTGCGATGGCACATTCCGGCGACATTGCCGACCTCAGCGGCATTAAGGGCGTTAAGGGCGACAAGCATTCGACCGGCGGAGTCGGAGATAAGACCACGCTAATTGTTGCGCCTCTTGTTGCCGAATGCGGCGTAAAAATAGCCAAAATGAGCGGTCGAGGGCTGGGACACACAGGCGGCACCGTCGATAAGCTCGAAGCGATACCGGGCTTCAACTCCTCGCTCAGCGCCGATAAATTCATTGAGACAGTCAACCGCTGCGGACTTTGCGTAACGGGTCAGTCGGGCAATATGTGCCCCGCGGATAAAAAGCTCTATTCGCTGCGTGATGCCACCGAGACCGTCGGCAGCATTCCGCTCATAGCCTCCAGTATAATGAGTAAAAAGCTCGCCGGCGGCGCAGACTGCATTGTCCTTGACGTTAAATGCGGCAGCGGCGCATTTATGAAGGATATTGAGAATGCAAAAATGCTCGCCGAAACGATGGTCGGCATCGGCAAATCGGTGGGCAGAAAAGTTGCGGCGCTCATAACCGATATGGATGTGCCACTCGGCAATAATATCGGTAATTCGCTTGAAGTCATCGAAGCCGTCGAGACGTTAAAGGGCAACGGTCCGAGCGATTTGACCGAACTGTCGCTCTCGCTTGCTTCAAAGCTGCTGAGCCTTGCGGGCAAGGGTAGCCTCTCGGAATGCCGTGAGCTTGCGGCCGAGAAGCTCTCTGACGGCTCTGCTCTCGAGAAACTCGCCGAAATGGTGGAGTTACAGGGCGGAGACCCGTCATACATCCTCGACCCGTCTAAATTCGCCTCCGCACCCTATAGCAAAGCGGTTACCGCCCGTGAGAGCGGATATATATCGCATATGGATACCGAAGCAGTAGGTCTTGCCTGCATGGCTCTCGGCGCGGGCAGACAGCGCAAAGACGATATCATCGACCCTGCTGCGGGCATAGTCCTGTATAAAAAGACCGGCGATAATGTCGAGGCAGGTGAGACGGTGGCGACGCTGTTTGCCTCCGATAAAAATCTTTTTGCCGAAGCCGCCGAGCATTTGCGCGCTGCTTTGAATTACTCGGCAGCCGCTCCCGCTCAAAAGGCAGTAGTTATTGATACTGTTGAGTAATATTGCACAATTTCATAGCCGTATTTTTGGCTTGCCAATCGGTATATGCTTGTGGTATAATTTTTCAGAAAAAAACAGTTAGGAGAGATTCAACATGGGTAAACTTAATCAAATTGATAAGGCCGCCGACAGTAAGGGTAAGGGTATAGTCACTCTTTGGCAGTTTGTCAAGTTCATCGTTGTCAGTCTCGGCGCTTTCGTTATTCAGACGGTGCTTCCCATTATTATTCAGCTCTTTATGTCCGATGAATTCATCAATCAGAAGTATGAGTTCTTTGTATTTGCCTCTGCAGGCGGCGAGGGCAACGGCCTCGGCTTCTTTATCGCCTCCACTGCCAGCAACATAATCGCTCAGATCGTCTCTTTCTTCATCAACAGAGACAAGACCTTCAACTCCGACGCAAATGTAGCGATCACTCTTCCCATCTACATAGTTTTCACCGTCGCTCTTATCTGCTTCTCCGCTTGGCTCGCCCCCACCTTCCAGGGCTGGCTCGTTGCCAAGAATGTTGCCGAGAGCCTTGCGACCTTCATCTCCAACGCTCTTTGCGGCGCTATCCAGTTCTTCCTTTACTTCCCGGTCGACAAGCTCCTCTTCCACAAGAAGAAGGAAGACAAATAATTTTTCGAATCTTATCCGGAGCCGCCCTTTACGGCGGCTCTCTTTTTCTGCAAAAAAATATGGTTTGCTATTGACAAGCACAATATGTTGTGTTATTATCATAACTGAACCTGCTTATTTTGTGGTTATTATTGCTGAAAGAATGATTTTTGATGAATATTCAAGGTCTGCAAAAGCTCACTTTGCTTGATTTCCCGGGCAAAACCGCCTGCACCGTATTCACCGCCGGCTGTGACCTCAGATGCCCGTTTTGCCAGAATGCAAGTCTCGTTATCCGCCCGCCGCAGGAGAGCGAGTATTCGGAGGATGAGATCTTAGCTTATCTTAAAAAGCGGCAGGGGATAATCGAGGGCGTTGCCGTGACGGGCGGTGAGCCGCTCATGCAGCCCGATATTGCGGATTTCCTGCAAAAAGTTCGCGACCTCGGCTGCGCCGTGAAGCTCGACACAAACGGCACCTATCCCGCAAGGCTCAAGGAGCTTGTCGGCGCAGGTCTCGTCGACTACGTTGCTATGGATGTCAAAGCCGCTCCGAGCGGTTACCCGAGCGCCGTCGGCATCGGCGGCTACAAGCTCGATAAAATTAAAGAGAGCATTGATTTTCTGCTTCAAGACACGGTCGATTATGAATTTAGGACCACCGTTACCCGTGAGCTTAACCCGATTGAGGATACAGTGGAGCTCGGCGAATTCATCAAGGGCGCGAAACGCCACTATTTGCAGGCATTCAAGGATTCCGGCGAGCTGATAGGCTTCGGCCTCTCCGCCCACAGCAAGGCGGATATGGAGCGTATGCGTGAGATAATGCTCGGCTATGTTGACAGCTGCGAGCTGAGAGGTATCTGAAAAATCAACAAAAAGCAGCATATATATAGTGCGTTTTACACAAACTTTCAAAAAAGCAGCACAATATATTGACAATGACTCAGTAATTTGATAATATCTTAGTCGTTGCCGCTTATATCATGTTTTTACTCGGATAAAATATAAATCGAAAGGAAACGGAGAACATGTACCAGGTCGTAAAGAGAGACGGAAAAATCGCAGAATTCGACATCAACAAGATCGCCGAAGCCATTAAAAAGGCGTTTGAGTCGCAGGAGAAGCAGTATCACCCCTCCACAATCGACTTCCTCGCCCTCAAGGTTACGGCTGATTTCGAGCCCAAGATCGAGGACTCGCTCATCGCCGTTGAGGATATTCAGGACAGCGTTGAGCATGTGCTCATCCAGTCCGGCTACGCCGATGTCGCAAAGGCATACATTCTTTATCGCCGCCAGCGCGAGAAGCTCCGCAGCATCAAGTCGACTATTCTCGACTACAAAGAGCTTGTCAACAGCTATGTCAATGTTACCGACTGGCGCGTTAAGGAGAATTCGACCGTAACTTATTCCGTCGGCGGCCTTATACTCAGCAACTCCGGCGCCATCACTGCGAACTACTGGCTCTCCGAGATCTATGACGACGAGATAGCTAACGCTCACAGAAACGCCGATATACATCTCCACGACCTTTCGATGCTCACCGGCTACTGCGCCGGCTGGTCGCTTAAACAGCTTATTCAGGAGGGCCTCGGCGGCGTGACCGGCAAGATCACATCTTCGCCCGCAAGCCACCTTGCTACTCTCTGCAACCAGATGGTCAACTTCCTCGGCATCATGCAGAATGAATGGGCGGGCGCTCAGGCATTCTCATCATTTGATACTTACCTTGCCCCGTTCGTTAAGGCCGACAACCTCGACTACGACCAGGTCAAGAAGTGCATCGAGTCCTTCATCTACGGCGTCAATACCCCGAGCCGTTGGGGCACTCAGGCTCCGTTCTCAAACATAACCCTCGACTGGACCGTCCCCGCGGATCTTGCCGAGATGAACTGCATCGTCGGCGGCAAGGAAATGGACTTTAAGTATAAGGACTGCAAGGCCGAGATGGATATGATCAACAAGGCCTTTATCGAGATAATGATAGAAGGCGACGCCAACGGCCGCGGCTTCCAGTACCCCATCCCCACATATTCGATAACCAAAGACTTTGACTGGTCCGAAACCGAGAATAACAAGCTCCTCTTTGAAATGACTTCAAAGTATGGCACTCCCTATTTCTCAAACTATGTCAACAGCGATATGGAGCCGAGCGACGTCCGCTCCATGTGCTGCCGTCTGCGCCTTGACCTTCGTGAGCTTCGCAAGAAGTCCGGCGGCTTCTTCGGCAGCGGTGAGAGCACCGGCTCCGTCGGCGTTGTCACCATCAACCTGCCCAGGATAGCCTATCTTGCCGAGGACGAGAAGGACTTCTATCATCGCCTTGATAAGATGATGGATATCGCCGCCCGTTCGCTCAAGATCAAGCGTACCATAATCACAAAGCTCCTCAACGAGGGTCTTTATCCCTACACCAAGCGTTACCTCGGCACCTTTGACAACCACTTCTCCACCATCGGCCTTGTCGGCATGAACGAGGTCGGCCTCAACGCCAACTGGCTCAGAGCCGATATGACCAGCCCCAAGACCCAGGCGTTTGCCAAGGATGTGCTTAACCATATGCGTGAGCGTCTCTCTGACTATCAGGAGATGTACGGCGACCTCTATAATCTCGAGGCCACTCCCGCAGAGTCGACTTCTTATCGCCTTGCAAAGCACGATGTCAAGCGTTACCCCGGCATCATCACCGCTTCCAAGGAAACTCCCTACTACACCAACAGCTCGCATCTGCCTGTCGGCTACACCGAGGATATATTCGAGGCTCTCGATATCCAGGATGAGCTCCAGACTCTCTACACCTCAGGCACCGTATTCCATGCCTTCCTCGGCGAGAAGCTGCCTGATTGGAGAGCTGCCGCCGATCTTGTCAGAAAGATCGCAAATAACTACAAGCTGCCCTATTATACTCTTTCGCCCACTTACTCCGTATGCCGCAACCACGGCTACATCGCAGGCGAAGAATTCAAGTGCCCCGACTGCGGCTCCGCCACCGAGGTCTACAGCCGTATTACCGGCTACTATCGCCCCGTCCAAAACTGGAACGACGGCAAGGCTCAGGAATACAAAGAGCGCAAAGTCTATAATATCTCTCACTCACACCTTGAGGGTCACGGTCATCACACCGCTTGCGCCTGCGCGGAGCGTGAAGAGACCGCCTGCACTCTCGCCGACGGACTTTATCTCTTCAAGACTGCGACCTGCCCCAATTGCAAAGTAGCTCTCGCTCAGCTCGACAAAGCGGGCATCGAGGTCAACGAGATCCTCGCCTACGAAAACGAAGATCTTGCGATCGCCCTCGGCGTTAAGCAGGCTCCCACCCTCGTAGTTGTCAAGGACGGCGAGGCTGTAAAATATGCCGGCGTTGCCGAGATCAAGAAGTTCATCGAAGCTTCAAAGTAAGGATTGACGAAAATGTATGATATTATAGTTGTCGGCGCGGGTCCGGCAGGCCTCACCGCCGCCCTTTATGCGCTGCGCGCCGATAAAACCGTCCTCGTTCTTGAAAAGAGCACGTTCGGCGGTCAGATAACCTTTTCGCCTCAGATAGAGAATTATCCCGGCTATGTCAAGATGAGCGGCAACGAGCTTGCCGATAAGCTCGTCGAGCAGGTCATTCATCAAGGCGCCGAGATAGAAATGGAGACAGTCACCCGCATAATCGACAACGGTGAATATAAAACCATCGTCACCGAGGAGGGTGAGCATCAGGCAAAGGCGGTCATCATTGCCACCGGTGTCAGGCATCGTCAGATCGGTCTGCCGAATGAAGACAGTCTAATCGGGTCCGGCGTATCATACTGCGCCGTGTGCGACGGAGCTTTCTTCAGGGATCAGACCGTAGCCGTGCTCGGCGGAGGCAATTCCGCTCTCCAGGAGGCTATTCTCCTCTCCGACGGCTGCAAGAAGGTCTATGTTATCCAGAAATTCAGCTATTTCACCGGTGAAGCAAGGCTCGTTGCAAAGCTCAAGGAGCGCGACAATGTGGAATTCATCCCGAGCACCGTTATCACGGCTCTGCTCGGTGACAAGACCCTTACCGGTCTGCGCCTCAAGAGCCACGACGGCGTTGAGAGCGAGCTTAAAGTAGACGGTCTGTTTATTGCCATCGGTCTTGTGCCTGAGAACACAGCTTTTGCCGATGTCGCCGATATCAACGAATACGGCTACTTTGACTCGGATGAGAGCTGCCTCACCCACACTCCAGGTGTATTTGCGGCAGGCGATTGCCGCAGCAAGCTGATAAGGCAGATAACCACCGCCGTTGCGGACGGTTCGGTAGCCGCCCTCGCAGCCTGCCGATATATCGACAATATGTAAAACTTCGACCGGGGCGTTGATTCGCTCCGGTCAATTTAATATATTTTTAACTTTTTTGATATATTTTCCCGATATTGCCGCAGTATAATATGCTGTAGCATTTGATATGAGGTGATGAATTTGAGCAAAAAACGCATACTTATCATCGGCATTGCGGCGGTAGTTGTCATTGCCGCTGCGGTAATTGGTGCAATTCTCCGCCCTCCGGCGGTTGATGTTGTCATTGACCCGGGTCACGGCGGCAACGATGTCGGCGCTCAGTATGAGGGCAGGAACGAAAAAGACGATAACTTGGATCTCGCCCTGCTTGTTACCGACAACCTCAAGGATATGGGCGTCAAGGTCAAGCTGACAAGAGACGACGATACCTTTATAAGCCTCGAAAAACGCTGTAAAATTGCGAACCGCAGGCGTGCAAAGCTCTTCGTAGCTCTCCACCGTAACAGCGCCGATTCGGGCAAGGGGGTCGAGATCTGGATAAGCTCCGATGCTCCGCAAAAGGATACAGCTCTTGCCGAAAACATACTCTCAGAGCTTGACGAAGTCGGCATCTCAAAGAACAGGGGAGTAAAGGCGGGCTACGCACAGGGCGACGGCAACTACTACGTTAACAGCCACACAAACATGGCAAGCTGCCTTGCGGAGATCGGCTTCATAACCAGTGAGGAAGATAACAAGCTGCTTGACGATAATCTCAATGCTTACGCCGAAGCGATAGCAACGGCTATCAAGAATACACTGTAACAAAAAAGACTGCGGTTTTAGCCGCAGCCTTTTTGCTATATTGAATTCTCAGTTGACCTTTTCGGCTATCTCCGCAAAGCCCTTCATTATTGATGAGGCAGTGACATTGCCGAGGGAGATGAGCTCCTGATAGTGGTCGTCAACTATGCCGAGCGAATAATCGTTATCGGGCACAACATAGCCGATAGCGTCGTTCATCAGACCGAAGCAGATGGTGTCTTCACCGAAAAGCTCACGAATGGTCTTGTAGCCGAAATCCTTGCCGGAGAATGAACCCTCGGCAGTCAGCGAAGCGCCGCCTGCAACAAGATCCTGAACGATCTCGCCGGGCATAAGAGCGACCTTGACGTCGCCCATCTCCATGTAGCCGATCTCGGTGTTGATGTAATACTTGTGATGATCCTTGATAACCGCATAATTAGCAAGGTTGAGCTTACCGACAAGCAGGATAAGAGGATTCGTGACCTGAACCATAGCGGTGGTTATGTAAATGTTGAGCAGAGGCTTAAGCTCTCTCTCTGTGGTGGGGGTCCAGCCCTCAAACCAAAGGGTGTAGCCTTCGCCGCCCTCGGCCATTTCTTTATTAATGGTATCCCAATCCGCTCTTGACGCGATCGCGTCATAGCTGTTGGTAAGGTTCAGGGCGATGTTGCCCATCTCTCTGCCGTAACGCTCGGACTGCTGATATCTGCGCTCAAGTGAAACGCCGTCGTTGGTCAAACCTCTGCCGGCATAGATACCTGCGATGGCGCCGTTGACAAACATAAAGTTATAGCCTGCGTTCTCAATGGTGTCGCCCATGTAGTAAACATAGTCGCCGGAGAGCTGCCTGCCGTTATCGACCTTATTAACTGCAAGACCGGCAATGTCGGGGTGTGCGGCAATGTTAACAAGCATGGTGGGTCTTGCGGACTTATCGAACGGTGTGAATATGAATCTGGTCATATCGCTCATGTGAGCGGTAGCGGACTTTCTGTTCTTATTGTTGAAGTATCCTGCGTCAAGAGTTTTGACGGCGTAGGTCATGGTGCCTTCCTTCATGTCGGCTATAGCAGTTTTCATAGCTGCTGCAACGGTGCGGCAAAGGAACTCAATGTAATCGGCGTCAACGCCGCTCTCCATCTCGGTGAAGGGGAGATAAGCCTTGATCATATTTTTGCCGAGCTTTGAGAAAGTGTTTGTCCAAAGGCCCTGAGTATCAATGCAGCTGTGGCAGTGAGTGGAGGAGACGTTGACGGAGTTGATCTTAACGCCGAGATCCATCTCCTGGAGGTATTTGCGGATAGTTTTGATATCGCCGTTTGCGAAGCCAATGCTGTCGATATTGGCAAATATCGTAACGCCTCTGCCCGAGCCGTCAGATACGGCGATAACTCTCGCCTGCATATCGTCGATAACTTCCTCGACCTTGTTGCTCATGCCGTTCTGCATGGACATAAAGCCGCCGAGGTAATAAGTCTTTGACTGCCAGTCGGTGGGGACAAGAGAAGCCTTTGCATAGCCGAGCGACCAAACCGCGTTTGCGGCGGGTTCGTCAAGCATGGTCTCGGTGCCCGAGTAGAAATAATCGTTTTTGTAATCGTCCATTTTGACAAAGTTCTTGTTGTCGGGGACAACGAAGTTGATCGCCGAAAGCAGCCCCTTGACTATGCCGCCGAGTACGCCGACACCTGCGTTTTTAAGGGTTGTACCTGCGTCCGCAGCCGAAGCGCCGACGATCGAGAAGCCGGAGAATACCATCGTCAGAGCCAAAATAACGCTGACGATCTTAATACCGTGTTTTTTCATTTTCAGTCTCCTTAACTGTTTTGTTTTGACGAAGCGAACCTCGCACTTTCGATTTATTTTAACACTATTTTAGGTCTGTGTAAAGCACTTTTTAGTTATATAGTATAAAAATATTTTAAAATAGCAATCAAACTGTTTTGATTTCAACAAAAAGTTTTTTGTGGTTGAAAAATCCGAAATTAAATAGTATAATATTTTAAATAAATTGAAAGGCGGTATATCCGATATGCAGAAGCGTGTAGCTGCCATACATGATATCTCCGGCATAGGCAAATGCTCTCTGACCGCCGCCTTACCCATAATCTCCGCCGCCGGTGTTGAGGCTGCGGCAATGCCCACCGCCGTGCTCTCAACTCACACGGGCGATATCAACGGCTTCACCTACCGTGACCTCACGGGAGATATGCCTGCGATCGCGGCTCACTGGAAGTCGCTCGGCATTCGCTTTGACGCGGTTTACAGCGGTTTCCTTGGCTCGACGGAGCAGGTGAATATCGTCTCGGATTTCATCGACGACGCCCGCAGCGGCGAATGCGTCGTTATCGTTGACCCCGCAATGGCTGATTCGGGCGCAATGTATAAAACTTTTAACTCCGATTTCGCCGCCAATATGGCTCGCCTTTGCAAAAAGGCCGATATTATAATACCTAATATTACTGAGGCCGCCATACTCTGCGGCTGCGAATACCGTGAGCCGGTTCATTCAAGAGAGTATATCGAAAGTTTGCTACATAGCCTTTCGGATTATCCCGCAAAGGCAGTCGTGCTCACGGGCGTATCGTTTGACGGCGGCTCCATCGGCTGCGCCGTGCTCGACAAAAGCAGCGGTGATATATCATATGTTTTCTCAAAGAAGCTGCCGGGTATTTATTACGGCACGGGCGATATCTTCGCTTCCGCTTTGACGGGCGCTTATATGAGAGGCAGGAGCATTGTTGAGAGCGCCGACATTGCGACAAGATTTACCTTCTCCGCTATCGAGCGGACTTATATTGCCGGGACCGATCCCAGATTCGGGGTCAATTTTGAAGAGGGGCTCGGCGCATACATTAATATGTTAGGAGAGTAAGCATGAGCTTTGCCGACAAAGTTTTTATCGACACCTGTAAGGACATACTCCAAAACGGCACATGGGATACCGACTGCGATGTTCGCCCGAGGTGGGAGGACGGCACGCCCGCCCATACAATCAAAAAATTCGGCGTTGTCAATCGCTACGACCTGAGCAAGGAATTCCCCATCCTCACGCTCCGCAAGACTTTCATCAAGAGCGCCGTTGACGAGCTGCTTTGGATATGGCAAAAGAAATCCAACAATATCCACGACCTCTCAAGCCATGTCTGGGACTCATGGGCGGACGAAAACGGCTCGATAGGCAAAGCCTACGGTTATCAGCTCGGAGTTAAGCATCACTACAAAGAGGGCGACATGGATCAGGTAGACCGTGTGCTCTATGATCTCAAGCATAACCCTGCAAGCCGCCGCATACTCACAAATATATATGTTCACCAGGATCTGAGCGAAATGGCGCTTTACCCGTGCGCCTACAGTATGACCTTCAACGTGACGGGCAAGAAGCTGAACGCCATTCTCAATCAGCGTTCTCAGGATATGCTTGCCGCCAACATATGGAACGTGTGCCAGTATTCGGCGCTCGTGTGTATGTTCGCCCAGGTCAGCGGGCTTGAGCCGGGCGAATTCGTCCATGTCATTGCCGACGCTCATATCTATGACCGCCATGTACCGATTGTTAAGGAGCTTATCGAGCGTGAGCCTTACGACGCTCCCGAATTCATCATGGATAAGTCGATAGACGATTTCTATAAATTCACTAAAGACAGTTTTTCTCTTAAAAACTACAGATATCACGAATTTACTACCAAAATTCCGGTAGCGGTATAAAAGGAGAGATAACGATGAAAGCAATAGTGTGCGTAGACAAGAATTGGGGCATCGGCAATGCCGACAGCCTGCTTTTCCACATTCCCGAGGATATGGCGTTTTTCAAGCGCAAGACGATAGGGAATGTAGTTGTAATGGGTCTTGCCACTTTTCTCTCGCTTCCCGGTCAGAAGCCTCTTGCGGACAGAGTCAACATTGTTCTGAGCAATAAGGAGGATTGGAGTGCGCCCGGGGTCATCGTTTGCCACTCGATAGATGAGCTCTTTGAGCTACTCAAGAGATACGATACCAACACCGTCTATCTTTGCGGCGGTGCGTCGGTTTACGGGCAGTTGTTGCCTTACTGCGACACCGCCTATGTCACCAAGGTGGACGCTTCAAAGCCGGCGGATAAATTCTTCCCCAACCTTGACGAGAGCGCCGACTGGGTCCTTGCCCGTGAAAAGGAGGAGTCCGAGTACAACGGCCTCAGATATCGCTTCACAACATATAAGAGTATTTAACGGTTCGCCGCGGCTTGCCACGGCGGGCATCAGACCGCAGCGGGGCAGCCACGCAACACCGCCGTTCGGTCTGATTTTTTATAAATTTTCAAAAAGCGAGGTAATTTTTAATGGGAAACATATGGCATGATATCAACCCGAAACGCATAGCCCCCGAGGATTTCATCGCTGTCATCGAGATTCCAAAGGGCAGCAAAAGGAAATATGAGCTTGATAAAGAGACGGGGCTGATGATACTCGACCGTATTCTTTACACCTCGACTCATTACCCGGCGAATTACGGCTTTATCCCGAGGACCTACGGCGATGACGGCGACCCGCTCGACGTAGTGGTCATATGCAGCGAAGAGATAGACTCCATGACCCTTGTGCGCTGCTATCCGATAGGCGTTATAATGATGAAGGATGGCGGCAAGCTCGATGAGAAGATTATCTCTATCCCGTTCAACGACCCGAATTATAACGAATACAAGGATATTTCCGAGCTGCCCGTTCATATATTTGACGAAATGCGTCACTTCTTTTCCGTCTATAAATCCCTCGAAGGCAAAGAAACCGTCGTCGACGAGGTTCAGGGACGCGAGAGCGCAATCAAAGCTATAAAACACTGCATAGACAACTATGTAGCTGAATTTTGCAGATAAACAGTTAATAATTTCCGTCTCACGGATCAAAAAGAAAGGATAAATAACATGGCTTTTTACTGTCAGGAACCCTCAAGGACCTTCAGCGAGTATCTTCTCATCCCGGGCTATACCTCCCGTGACTGCATTCCTGCGAATGTTTCGCTTAAAACTCCGCTGGTCAAATTCAGGAAGGGTGAGGAAGAGTGCCCCATATCGCTCAATATCCCCATGACTTCCGCGATCATGCAGTCCGTCTCCAACGACACAATGGCTATAGCTCTTGCCAAGGAAGGCGGCGTTTCCTTCATCTACGGCTCGCAGTCCATTGAGGACGAGGCAGCTATGGTCGCAAGGGTCAAGGGATACAAGGCAGGCTTCGTTGTCAGCGACTCAAATCTGCGCCCCGACTCCACTCTTGCCGACGTGCTCGAGCTTTTTGAAGAAAAAGGCCATAACACCATGGCAGTCACCGACGACGGCACCGCCAACGGCAAGCTTCTCGGCGTTGTCACCAGCAGGGATTACAGGGTCAGCAGAATGTCTGCGGAAACCTCCGTCTCAGAATTCATGACTACGTTTGACAAGCTCGTTACCGGCAACGAAAACACCACTCTTAAAGACGCTAACGATATAATTTGGGAAAATAAGCTCAACTCTCTGCCAATCATCGACAAGGACGGCAAGCTGCTCTATTTTGTATTCAGGAAGGATTATTCGCAGCATAAGGAGAATCCCCAGGAGCTGCTTGACGCCAACAAGAGCTACGTTGTCGGCGCAGGTATCAACACTCTCGACTATGAGAGACGCGTTCCCGCTCTCGTTGAGGCAGGCGCAGACGTGCTCTGCATAGATTCATCCGAGGGCTACACCGTATGGCAGGAGCAGACCCTCGCATTTATCCGTGAGAAATACGGCAACACCGTAAAGGTCGGCGCGGGCAACGTGGTCGACAGAGACGGCTTCCTCTTCCTCGCAAAAGCAGGCGCGGACTTCGTAAAGGTCGGCATCGGCGGCGGCTCCATCTGCATCACCAGAGAGACCAAGGGCATAGGCAGGGGACAGGCTACCGCTCTTATCGAGGTCGCTGCCGCAAGAGACGAATATTATAAAGAAACCGGCATTTATGTGCCCATCTGCTCCGACGGCGGCATAGTTCACGACTATCACATGACTCTTGCTCTCGCAATGGGCGCCGACTTCCTCATGCTCGGCAGATATTTCGCCCGCTTTGACGAAAGCCCGACCAACAAACTGATGGTAAACGGCGCTTATGTCAAGGAATATTGGGGCGAAGGCTCCAACAGAGCGCGCAACTGGCAGCGCTATGACCTCGGCGGCAAGGCAAAGCTCAGCTTTGAGGAGGGCGTTGATTCCTACGTTACCTACGCAGGTCCGCTCAGCGACAACGTGGCAAAGAGCCTCTACAAGGTCAAATCCACCATGTGCAACTGCGGTGTTCTCACCATCCCCGACCTTCAGAAGAATGCCAAGCTGACCGTCGTATCCTCGACCAGCATCGTTGAGGGCGGCTATCATGACGTTATGCTCAAATCCACCGCCGCTCCCGGCAGATAAACACAACTAATAAAGCAAAAACAGACTGCGGTAAGCGTTGCCTATCGCAGTCTGTTTCTTTATACAATGTTATAATATAACTTTTTGCGGCTCTCCGCCGTTTTCTCTCGATTTATCGGCGAGGAACACCACAAGATGACCCGCAAGCGAATCATGAATGCTTGTGCAAGAGACGGAAGCATTGCCGTCGGTGACATATGAAACGAAGTCTCTGACGAGGTCAAGGTCACCGCCGCCGTGGGAATCATTATCAACCTTAACGTCATACACTGTGTCACTGTGCTCGCATTCGGGCGAGGGGTCGATTTTTGACAGAGTAAATATACCCTCCTCAAACGTGCCCTCTATCATGCCTGTAGTGCCTGTTATGCGTATCGTCCTTTTGCCGCAACTTGCGCCGCCAACCATCGAATGTGTGCCCGTAGCGCCGCTGTCAAAGAGGACGTTGACGCTCTGATGATCTACCACGTTGTTGTCGCTCTTAAAGGCGCATATGCCGTAAGGGCTTGTTTTCAGCATCTCGGCTTTATCCTCAAGAGTAGGGTTCTCCTTGCCCTCAAGCTCTGACCACACATAAAACGCCCAGCGGTCAGGGTGGTCTAAATAAATGCGCTTTGCCGAATAAAGGCAGGTGTCAACGAGCGGGCAATCCACAAGGCAGCGATAGCCCGAATTCTTCGGCGCGTTTTCGGGCACGAACTGCATATTACAGCCGTAGCTTGAAACGCTGACGGGCTTCGTCTCACCCATAAGCCACATCATCAAATCAAGATCGTGGCAGCATTTGGCGAGCAGCATGGTCGAATGGCATCTGTCCGAGTTGTTCCACTTGCCCCTCACATGGCTTGTGGACATATGATGGTAGCTGACAAATTCGTTTGTCTGAATATTGATTATTTTGCCTATCTCGCCTGCAAGGATAAGCTCCTTTATCTTGCGGTAGAACGGAGCATATCGCAGCACGAAGCAGACCATGATCTTCCTGCCGTATTTCTCCGCCTCGGAGACAAGATATCTTGCCTCCTCCTCGCTGACGGAGAACGGCTTCTCGAGCAGCACATCGTATCCCGCCTTGAGCAGGGGAACGGTAGTGGAGACATGAATATGATCCATCGTGCCGTTAATGACCGCATCGGCGAATTTCGGCACGGCGGCGACCTCCTCGGCCGTTGAAAAGCATCTCTCCGGCGGAAGATTAAATCTTTCCGCTGCCATTCGCCTGCGCCGCGGGTCGGGGTCGGCTACGCCGACTATCTGCATTTTATCGCTCTCAAGCTCCGAGAGGGCGGCGTAGGTGAGGCTTCTGTGACCTGCGCCGACAATTATCGTTTTTAAAGGTTTGTAGCTCATAATCATTACCTTTGCTTTTGAGATTTCAAAAAAGCAACGCTGCGGTTGACCCGCAGCGCCCGCAAAAAATCTTATTTGAGGTTTTTGACAGCTTCCTGAAGTGCAGCCATCTCGTCCTTGCTGAGGGTAACGCCTTTGCCCATTTTCTCATGGTCGGGCGCCCACTCTCTGATGTCGTACTTGGGATCTCTGCCATTCCAGCTGATGAGATTGAGTTCCTTAGTCCACCCTTTGGGGTTTTCTGAAAGAACAGCGACTGATTCAACGATTTCGTAAGTGAATTCGGGCATGGTGTTTCTCCTTTCAATTAAGATATAGCTTTATGATACTTATTATAATATAAACTTTTTATAAAGTAAATATTTTTTTTAAATTTTTATTAATTTTATTTTATAAAATCAGCTTTTTCGGCGCAGAATGTATATTCGGGACATGACTTGAATATATTTAGGTAAAAACATATGCCTGTTCTGAGCAAAAAACGGGCGGGAGGAGAACACTATGAACTGTAATACCGAAACCAAAAGGATCGGCTTCTATGAAACCGTATATGAAACGACAGCCGAACAGTCGCTTGAAGCCGAGATAAATCTGCCCGATTATTGCCCCGAGATACGCCGCATACTCAAATGCACCGTCACGGCGAATGTCGCTTCGCTGCAAAACAACTCAGGCAGGCTGACAACCGATGTGAACGCTCTTATCCGTTTTATATATGTCGGTGAGAACGGCAATATTGCGTCATATGAGCAGAATACTCCGATTCAGAAATATGTTGAATCCTCTGCCGTCACGCCGGACTGCGCCGCAGATGTGAGGGTCAACACCGATTTTGTCAACTGCCGCGCCGTCAATTCGAGGCGGGTAGATATAAGAGCGATGCTTACATTTATATTTAAAGCTGTCAAGCGAAGGGATGAGAACCTTCTTTGCTCCGCAGGCGGCTCGGGAATACAGACAATGAGCGATCCCTGCGATTTTGCAAGCCTTGCGGCAGTATGCTCCCGTACATTCGCCATGAGCGAGGTCATTGAGCTGGGAACTGAAAAAGCCCCGGTGGCGCAGGTGCTCAACATCTCCGCCTTTGCCGTGTCAAGCGAGGTTAAGCTCATCAGCAACAAGGCACTCGTAAAAGGTGAGTGCGGCGTTAAAATATTCTATATAGGCGAGGGGAGCGCAGCAATTGAAAGCATCGATCACTCTATGCCGATAAGCCAGATAATAGAGCTTGACGGTATAAACGAAACGAGTATTCCGAGCCTCAATATGAATGTCTGCTCCTGCGAAGCGGTGGCCAAGGCAGATTCTTCGGGTGAAATGCGGCTTATCGACCTGAATGTCAGGATAAGTACTGAGGCGGCGGCTTTTGAAAACCTGCCTGTCAGTTTCATCACCGATGCCTATTCAACCGAGTGCGATGTGCAAAGCGCCCGCAAGAGCATCGAGCTGCTGACCTACAACGACAGTTTCGACTCTGTATTCACAAACAAAGTCGTGCTCGAGAGCATCGGCGTCAGCGTTGACTGCATCCTCAGCGTATGGTGCGGCGAATTGCGGAAGAATTTCTCCTGTAAGGACGGCAAATGCCTCATCACGGGCACATATAACGTAACTGTAATATATAAGGACTCCGACTCGCAGATAGGCATGATACAAAAGCCGGTCGATTTTGATTATTCAGCCGCACTGCATGATTCGCCCGAACGCATTAATTGCTACGGCGGAGTTCAGATACTCGCCTGCTCCTGCGCCGTGACAGGTGAAAGCAGGCTCGAAATCAAGACAGAGATGAAGGCAAGGGGGATAGTCCTCTCCTGTTGCGTGCGTAAATATATCAGCGATATAACGCTTGTCGAAAACACAGGCGAAAAGGAAGCTAACTGCGCTTTGACGATATATTACAGCGACTGCGGGGAGAGCGTATGGGATATCGCCAAGCGTTACCATACCACCGTTGACGCAATCAAAAACGAGAACGACATTTCCTCCGACAGGGTCGAAAACGGAGGAATGCTGCTTATCCCGTGCGCCAAATAATAATAAGTATAAATCGCCCGTGAGCGTTAAAACTATGAAAAGCGACAGGTAAAACCTTAAAAGCGAAAGGATAGTTTTTATGAAGATTTTTGATATAACGGGCGACAGCTTCACAGACGAGATAGAGAATTATGACGGAACGGTGCTGATAGATTTCTTTGCGGAATGGTGCAAGCCCTGCAAAATGATGTCACCCGTCATTGAGGATATAGCCGTGAATGCGGGCGACGATATAAAAGTGTGCAAGGTCAATGTCGACTCAGAAAAAGCTCTGGCGCAACGCTTCGGCATTATGAGCATTCCCACCGTAGTTGTCATTAAAAACGGAGAAATTAAAAACCGAAGTATAGGAGTAACGGGTAAGAGCGCCATAATGGATATGCTGAAATAGCGAAAAAGTAAAAATATTATGGCTATTTTGTAAATTTTTAGACAAATCAACCAAAGTGACTAATGACAAGCATCGGTATTGTATGTATAATTTAAGTGTAGTTAATACTACAAATTTATAACTGGAGGACAAAATGATGAATATTATTCCCGATGCGATTCTTCCCTTTGTAAAAGAGCTTCTTGAATATCTTAAAGAGTTCAAGGCCGCAGGTATCATTGAAATAATCATAGGGTTTTTCAAGAAACTCTATGAAATAATGCCCCTCTGACCATAGCATAGCATAACATCACAACACCCTCGGAGTTATCCGAGGGTGTTGTTTCATTCACGTCAATTTAAAAAACTATTGACAAGCATCGATATTGTATGTATAATTTAAGTGTAGTAACCGCTACAATTCTATAATTGGAGGACAAAAAGATGAATATCAATGCTATCCTTTCTTTTATTAAAGAACTCCTTGAGCACCTCAGCGAGTTCAAGGCCGCCGGAATTATTGATTTAATTATTAAACTCATCCAAAGTATTTTTGGAATACTTCCTCTTTGATTGTCACGCGAAGGCGCTTCGGCTGTTTATCAGCCGAAGTGTTCTGGTTTTCTCTGTTTCTGCTTGATCCTAAATTTTTTTAATTTTAGTCTTGATTTTTTAAAAAAAATGTGATATTATATCTAAGCAGTTCCGTGGGGGTGTAGCTCACTTGGGAGAGCGCTTGAATGGCATTCAAGAGGTAAGGGGTTCGATCCCCCTCATCTCCACCAGCGGAAACCGACTTGTTTTTCAAGTCGGTTTTTTAGTATTATTATTTCGGGGGTACGCTTATGGACAGAATTCTAAACTTTATTACTGCTGAGTTTTTCCCCAGGATCGCGGATGACGGCATTTATGCGGTGCGTATGGTGATCGCCTGCTTCTGCGGCGCTCTGATAGGTCTTGAACGCAGCCGCAGGCAAAAGGACGCCGGTATTCGCACCCACATCATGGTCGCTCTCGGCTCAGCGTTGACAATAATTGTCTCCAAATACGGGTTCTTTGACGTTGTTATATATGACGGCATAAGTCTTGACGCGTCACGTATTGCCGCCAGTGTCACCACAGGTGTAAGCTTCCTCGGCGCAGGCGTTATTTTTGTCAGGGATGTTTCTATAAAGGGTCTTACCACCGCTGCGGGTATTTGGACCACCGCCGCAGTCGGCCTTGCCATCGGCTCGGGTCTTTACACCGTTGGTATTTGCGCCACGGCACTGATGATATTCTTCCAGCTTATCATGCATAAGTTCTTTTCAAGGCTCGAGAATACTGTTAACGAATTCAGCGTGACCGTCAACAACTCTCCCAATGTCGTCAGCGACTTCAGAGCGAAGCTCAAGCAAAATAACATCACGGTCGAGAAGTGCAAAATGACCCGCAACCCAGATCAGACAATAACCCTTAATATCACCATCAAAAAAGCGAGGACAACCTCTATGGATGAGATAATGCTCATCGCCGACAATGATGAGAACATAATATCAGTTGATATTTGATCCTGTAAAACCTCCGTTTGACGGAGGTTTTTTGTTTGTCGGGCGAATATTCAGCCTGATTTCGCTAATACTGTTTTTACCATAATTAAAGGAGAGATAGTATGGCAAACTTAACCGCAAAAGAGCTTTCCGCCCTTGAGGATCAGCTCAACTATGAGCAAATGCTCGTGAAAAAGTACAAGGCATATTCGCAGGCGGCGACCGACCCGCAGATAAAAGCCTCGTGCGAGCAGATGGCAAATCAGCACAAGCAGCATTTCGATACCCTTATGGGTCATCTCTATTAATAGGGGGTAAATTATGAATACCGATCAGAATTTCACCGATAAAGAGATACTTGACGATATCGTCAGCTCACAGAAGCACATCACCGATATCTACAACACCTTCTCCAACGAATGCGTCAATCAGCAGCTCCAGAGCGATATGCTCAAGATTCTCGGCGAGGAGCACAATATGCAGTTCACAGCCTTCGGCGAGATGCAGAAGCGAGGCTGGTATAACCCCGCTCAGGCGCAGGCTCAGATGATTAACGAAACCAAAACCAAGTTTGAAAATATAGCGACTCAGCTTTGAGTGGTTCGGCGGGCATCGTTTCAGGCGATGTTCGCCGACTTTTTTAAAAATTATTTAAAAAAGGCTTGGAAAATAATTAAAGATGCTTTATAATATAATTAATATCGGTCAAATTTAACGGTTATTCAAGGAGAGTCATATGAGCAAGTATTCCGTTTCAATTGAGAAGCTCGTTAACGATCAGTCGCTCAAGGTAATTTATACTCCGAAGGACATTGCCGACCTGTATATCACCTCGCAGGACGTTAACCGCCCGGGTCTGATGCTTGCGGGCTTTGAGGATTATTTTGACCCGAAGCGTATACAGTTTCTCGGCCTTACCGAGACGGAGTACATAAGGAGCCTCGGCGACAGCGAAGCCAAGGAATCAATGGAGAGATTTCTGTCAAAGCGCCCCGCAGCGGTTATCTTGACAAGAGATCTCGACTGCGACGAGGTTTTCCTTAATCTCGCAAAGAAATACGAAGTGCCTATCCTTGCTACCGGCGAACCGACCTCGAGCTGTATGTCATCAACGATTTCATATCTCGGTGTTGAGCTTGCTCAGCGGATAACACGACACGGCGTGCTTGTCGAGGTTTACGGCGAGGGCGTGCTGATACTCGGCGACAGCGGCGTTGGCAAGAGCGAAACGGCACTCGAGCTTATTAAACGCGGCCATCGTCTGATAGCGGATGATGCGGTCGAGATCCGCAAGGTCTCAAATAAGACCCTTGTCGGCTCCGCTCCCGACAATATCCGTCACTTCATTGAACTGCGCGGCGTCGGCGTGCTGAACGCTCGCAGACTTTTCGGCATGGGCGCGGTCAAGATAACCGAGAAGATTGATATGGTTATCCAGCTTGAGCTTTGGGACGGCGAAAAGGTCTATGACCGCCTCGGCCTTGAGAATGAATACACCGACATTCTCGGCATAGAGGTGCCCGTCACCACGGTGCCAGTTAAGCCAGGAAGAAACCTCTCGATCATCATCGAGGCTGCCGCAATGAACAACAGACAAAAGAAGATGGGTTATAACGCCGCCCGTGAGCTGCTCCACAGCCTCGGCATGACCGACGATATAATCCCTGCAAAAAAAGAGCTTGAATTCTGGCACAATTTCTAAAAAACAAAGAATTAAATTTAAGGATATAATTACTTTGGAGGTAATAAAATATGTATAGGATCGGCGTTGATCTCGGCGGCACAAATATCGCGGTAGGCGTTATCAATGAGGAACTCAAAATAGTCGGCAGGGGAAAGGTAAAGACCAAGTGCCCCAGACCCGCAGAAGAGATATTCGACGATATCGCCGTGGCTATCGAACTTGCGGTAAAGGATGCGGGCATATCCATGGATGAGGTCGTTTCCGTGGGCGTCGGTACCCCCGGCTCGGTCAACAAAGCAAACGGCTATATTGAATTTGCCAACAATCTTGACTTCAACAAAGTCCCCGCAAAGGAAATGCTCGAAGCGAGGATCCATAAGACCGTTTATATCGACAATGACGCTAACTGCGCCGCTCTCGGCGAGGCAGTTGCGGGCGTCGGCAAGGGCGTGAGCAACTTTGTTGCCGTCACTCTCGGCACGGGCGTCGGCAGCGGTATTATCATCGGCGGCAAGATCGTCAACGGCGTCAACTACGCTGCGGGCGAAATGGGTCACATGGTAATAGTCGTTGACGGCGAGCAGTGCACCTGCGGCAGAAGAGGCTGCTGGGAGCAGTACGCCTCCGCCACGGCTCTTATCTCACAGACCAAGGACGCTATGCGCCATGACCATGACAGCGCCATGTGGCAGCTTGTAAATGACAACATTGACAATGTCAACGGCAGGACCGCATTTGACGCAATGAGGCTTGACGACAGGACCGCCAAGGCAGTTGTTGATAAGTATATCTATTATGTTGCCGCGGGCGTTATCAACATAATCAACGCTCTTCAGCCCGATATAATCTGCATCGGCGGCGGCATCAGTCACGAGGGTGAAACCCTCCTCAGACCTCTCAGAAGACATGTCAACCGTGAGAGATACAGCATTTATGCCGCAAGACAGACTCAGATAGTTGCGGCTGAGCTCGGCAACGACGCCGGCATTTACGGCGCAGCTCTGCTCAACGAATAAGATAATTTTGACGGAGGCAGCCATGTTCTCATACGACAAACTCATTTCACTTTGCGAAAGCACGGGATGCGAATACTCGCTCACCGCCGAGCTCAAGGACTATACGAGCTTCAAGATCGGCGGTAAAGCAAATATAATGATATTCCCTAATTCAATATCCGTGCTCTCGGAGCTTGTCGCATTTATCAGAGAGCGTGAGCTGCCGCTGCTCGTTATAGGCAAAGGCAGCAACCTCCTTATCAGCGACGAGGGCTTCAGAGGCGTTGTGATAAATACCTCACATCTTGATTCGCTCGAATTGCTCGATGACACGACCGTTAAATGCTCATGCGGCGTTTCGCTTGCAAGACTTTGCCGTTTTGCGCTTGAAAATTCGCTCACCGGGCTTGAATTCGCCTACGGTATTCCCGGCTCGGCAGGCGGCGCAGCGTATATGAACGCGGGCGCGTACGGCGGTCAGATGAGCGATGTGCTTGTGGAATGCGAGCATATTTTTCCCGACGGCTCGCTCGGCTCTTTCTCGGGCGATGAGCTTGACCTCGGCTACCGTCACAGCGTTTATTCTGACTCCGATTTTGTTATAGTTTCGCTCACGCTCAGACTTCAAAAGGGCAACAGCGATGAGATCAGGGCCAAAATGGACGATCTTATTCAGCGCCGTAAGGATAAACAGCCGCTTGAATACCCCAGCGCAGGCAGCACTTTCAAGCGCCCCGAGGGATATTTTGCGGGTGCGCTCATCGAGCAATGCGGCCTCAAGGGCTGCCGTATAGGCGGTGCGGAGGTCAGCGAGAAGCACGCCGGCTTCCTGATAAACGCAGGCTCGGCGACCTGCAACGACGTGTTGGCTCTTATCAAACACTGTCAGGATACGGTTTTTAAGGCTACGGGCGTCGAACTTGAGCCGGAAGTCAAAATCATCTGAGGAGGATCAGCGTGTCTTTTTCATCAGAAATCAAAAGCGCTCTTTCCAAAACGGAAAATCTGCCGCCATGCTGTTACCACGCACAAGTCTATGGGCTTGTGCTTTTTGCTCATTTCTCAAAATATAACCTATCCATCACAACAGAGAATTCGGACGTCTTTGAGCTTTATAATTCATACATCCGTGATTACTGCGGCGTTGAGACGGTAACAAGCGCAGGCGGCGCAAAGAAGCTGACCGCCTATGTGCGCTCCGACGCGGATAAGGAAAAGGTCTTTGACAAATTCGGCCACACGCTCAACGAGTCGAATTTGCGTATAAACCGCGCAAATATATCCTGCGAACAGTGCCCCGGCGCATTCCTGCGCGGCGTTTTCCTCTCCTGCGGCACGGTCACCGACCCAGAGAGGGGATACCATCTTGAATTCGTCGTGCCCTATAAAAAGCTCTGTATGGACTTAATGAAGCTCCTCGATGAGCTGAATCTCAATCCCAAGTACATAATAAGAAAAGGCAACCACGTTATTTATTTCAAAGACAGCGAGAGCATAGAGGATGTGCTGGCGATAATCGGCGCTCAGGAAGCCTCGCTCTATGTGATGAATGTTAAAATCGAAAAGGACGTCAAAAACAAGATAAACCGCATAGTCAACTTTGAACTGTCCAATATCGGCAAGACCATCGGAGCCTCCAACATCCAGATAGAGGCCATAGAATATATTGAAAACACCGTCGGCATATCCTCACTGCCCGATAATTTGCAGGGCGTCGCCCGCCTTAGGATAGACAATCCCGAGGCGAGCCTCAAGGAGCTTTGCACTCTCTCGGACGAGCCCATAACCCGTTCGGGAATCAATCACCGTCTTGAGAGGATAGTCAAATTCGCCGACGAGCTTAAAAACGGAGAGAAATAAATGTCTTTTGCCCATCTGCACGTTCACAGTGAATACAGCCTGCTCGACGGCGCTTGCAGGATAGAACCTATGCTCGACAAAATAAAGAGCATGGGTCAGACGAGCGTTGCCCTGACGGATCACGGCGTCATGTACGGCGTCGTTGATTTTTATAAGGCTGCAAAGGCGAGAGGGCTGAATCCTATAATCGGATGTGAGGTCTACGTTGCGCCGAGGTCGCGCTTTGATAAGGTTCACGGCATTGACAACGAGCGTTATCATCTGATCCTGCTCTGCAAGAACAATACAGGCTATAAAAATCTTATAAAGCTGGTCTCGGAGGGCTGGGTCAACGGCTTCTATACCAAGCCGAGAGTCGATAAAGAGCTTCTTGAGCAGCATCACGAGGGGCTTATTGCTCTTTCAGGCTGCCTTGCAGGTGAGGTCGCCCGTGCCCTTGAGCGAAACGACTATGAAGAAGCAAAAAAAGTCGCCGAATGGTATAACGGCGTATTCGGCGATGGAAATTATTATCTCGAGATACAAAACCACGGGCTTGACGAGCAGCTGCGGATAAATCCGATGCTCATCAGCCTCTCAAAGGAGCTTAATATACCGCTTGCCGCCACGAACGACGCACATTATGTGGACAAGCAGGATTCAAAAATACAGCAGGTGCTCATCTGCATACAGACCAACCACACTCTCGGCGAGGATACCGGGCTTGAGTTCGGCACGCAGGAATTCTATCTTAAAAGCGAAGAAGAAATGCGCGAGGCATTCTCCGAGTGCCCGCAGGCCGTTGATAACACAGCTAAGATAGCCGAGCAATGCCATGTGGAGTTTGAATTCGGCAAAACTAAGCTGCCGCACTTTGACGTGCCCGACGGCTGGAGCCATTTTGACTGGTTCGCAAATCTCTGCCGCAAGGGCCTAAAGGAGCGCTACGGCGATTCTCCGCCGCAGGAGTATATTGACCGTCTCGAATACGAGCTCGGCATAATCAACAAAATGGGCTACACGGATTATTACCTGATAGTCCACGATTTTATCCGTTACGCAAAGAGCGTGGGCATCCCCGTCGGCCCCGGCAGAGGCTCTGGTGCTGCAAGCATCTGCGCCTACTGCATAGGCATAACCGGCATTGACCCGATGAAGTATAACCTGCTCTTTGAGAGATTTCTGAATCCCGAGAGAGTCAGTATGCCCGACTTTGACGTTGACTTCTGCTTCGAGCGCAGGGGCGAGGTCATCGACTATGTTATAGACAAATACGGCGCGGATCACGTCGCCCAAATCGTCACCTTCGGCACCATGGCCGCCAAAGCGGCTATCCGTGACGTCGGCAGGGCTATGGGAATGTCTTACTCAGCCGTTGACAATATCGCAAAGCAAATACCGAACGAGCTGAATATTACGCTCGAAAAGGCTCTCAAGCGCTCCGCCGAATTCAAAGCTCTTTATGACAAGGATGCGGAGGCTCACGAGCTTATCGACACCGCGATGAAGGTCGAGGGTATGCCGCGCCATGCCTCGACACACGCGGCGGGTGTTGTCATAACGCACGATCCTGTTGTTTCATATGTGCCCCTCGCACGCAATGATGAAGCGATAGTGACGCAGTTCACAATGACCACTCTTGAGGAGCTGGGTCTGCTCAAGATGGACTTCCTCGGCCTGAGAACCTTGACCGTTATCCGCAATGCGGAGAAAGCTATCCGCAACACCGACCCGTCGTTCAGCATAGAAAATATCGACATGGAGGACAGACAAGTATTCGATATGCTCTGCGCCGGTCAGACCGAGGGCGTATTCCAATTTGAATCCGCGGGCATGCGGAGCGTGCTCTCGCAGCTCAAACCCGAGAGCGTCGAGGATCTGATAGCCGTCATTTCGCTTTACAGACCCGGGCCTATGGATTCGATACCCACATACATCGAAAACCGCCACAATCCCGCCAAAATAAAATACAAAACGCCGAAGCTGAAAAGCATTCTCGACGTCACCTACGGCTGCATAGTCTACCAGGAGCAGGTCATGCAGATATGCCGTGAGCTTGCAGGCTATTCCTACGGCAGAGCCGATATAGTCCGCCGCGCAATGAGCAAAAAGAAGCATGACGTGATGCTGCGCGAGCGAGACAGCTTCGTTAACGGCGCGGTCGACGAGAACGGCAATATTCTCTGTGAGGGAGCGGTCAGAAGGGGAGTGCCCGCCGGTGTCGCAAACGAGATATTCGACGAAATGATATCCTTTGCTTCCTACGCTTTCAATAAAGCTCACGCCGCAGCATACGCTTTTGTTGCCTATAGGACGGCATGGCTCAAGTGCCACTATCCCTGCGAATTCCTTGCAGCTCTGCTCACGAGCTTCCTCGATAACAGCGGCAAGGTGGCGCAGTATATCAACGAATGCTCCCGTCTCGGGATAAAGATACTCCCGCCCCATGTTAACCGCAGCACCGAGGCATTTGAAGTCTCCGACGGCAACATTCATTTCAGCCTGCTTGCCGTCAAGAATCTCGGCAGAGGCTTCATACGCAGAATGGTCGATGAACGCACCATGAACGGCAATTTCAAGGATTTCTACGATTTTTGCCGCCGTATGCACGGCAAGGATTTCAATCGCAGAGCCATCGAGAGCCTTGTTAAATGCGGAGCTTTTGACGGCATGGGCGCCAACCGCCGCCAGATGTGCGCGGTCATAGACCCGATAATAGAGGAGCTTGATAATACCAAGAGGCGCAACGTCGAGGGGCAGATTGGCTTCGGCGACCTTTCTTCGGGCTCTGCCGCCGAACCGACCGAGTCCAAATCATCTTTTGCATATCCGCCCGCCGAGGAATTTTCGCCGGAGATGCTTTTGAAATACGAGAAGGAAGTTGCCGGAATGTATCTCTCGGGGCACCCGATGGCGCAGTACCGAGAGCTTTCTAAAGCGCTCAAATGCGCTCAAATCGGCGATATAGCAGCCGAGGAGAGCAGATATAAGGATAACGACCGAGTGCTGCTTCTCGGGCTTATAACTTCGGCAAAAAAGAAGATAACCAAAAGCGACGCCACAATGTCATTTCTGAATTTTGAGGATATGACAGGCTCAATAGAGGTTATTGTGTTCCCCAAAACGCTCATCGAGAAGCCGACCATGTTCCACGAGGGCAACATTTTGCTTCTCCACGGCAGAGTCAGTATGCGTGAGGATGAGGACACCAAGGTCGTTTGCGAGGCTGTCGAGCCTTGCCCGTCATCCGTGCCCGCCGAAGCGGCGAAAGCGCCGACTCAGGAGAAAAAGAAGGCCGCACGAGGGCTTTTCCTACGATTTGACACTGCTTCATCGCCTCAGATCGAATACTGCCGCAAGCTGCTGAATATTTTCGACGGCGCAGTGCCGCTCTACTATTATTTTGCCGACACGAAGGAATATAAGCGTAACCCTATCGGGCAGAATATAGACGTTAACGACGTTCTTCTCCGTGAATTGCGTAAAATTCTCGGTGAAAGTAATGTTATATTCAACGAATAAGCTCTTTTTTCCCTAAAAAACGCTATTTTAATTGACATTACGGGAGAAAAAGTGTATCATACTATTTGAACTTTTTTCAAGGAGAGTAATTACCCATGAAAACTATAGGTGTTTTAACCAGCGGAGGCGACGCCCCCGGCATGAACGCTGCAATCCGTGCGGTCGTCAGAACTGCCTGCGAAAACGGCATGACCGTTATCGGTATCAACAGAGGCTATCAGGGTCTTATCGACGACGACGTTCGCGAGCTGAATATCAGAAGCGTTTCAGATATCATCCACAGAGGCGGCACTATGCTTTACTCCGCACGCTGCCTTGCATTCAAAGAGGAATCCGGTATGCAGCAGGCCATAGCCACCTGCAAGAAGCACGGCATTGAGGGCATCGTCGTTATCGGCGGCGACGGCTCATTCAGAGGCGCTCGTGATCTCTCGCTCAGAGGTATTCCCTGCATCGGCATCCCCGGCACTATAGATAACGATATTGTCAGCACCGATTACACCATCGGCTACGACACCTGCCTTAACACCATCATGCAGATGGTCGACAGGATCAGAGACACCGTTGAATCTCACGGCCGCTGCATGGTCGTTGAGGTTATGGGTAACAAGTGCGGCGATCTTACCCTTAACGCAGGTATCGCCGTCGGAGCTACCGCGATCGTTATTCCGGAGATCCGCTCTGATATCGAGCAGCACGTTATCAACCGTATCCGCAGAACGCAAAAAACGGACAAGAAGCACTTCATCATTATGGTTGCCGAGGGCATCGGCGGCGTTGAGGAGCTTGCAAGAAAGATAGAGAAGGAATGCGGCGTTGAGTCGAGAGCCGTTATTCTCGGCCACGTTCAGAGAGGCGGCTCGCCTACCGTGCGTGACAGAGTCGTTGCCAGCCAAATGGGTTACAAGGCAGTCCAGCTCCTTATGCAAGGCATCGGCAACAGAGTTATCGTTCTCAAGGATGACCACATCATTGACTATGATATCTATGAGGCTCTCAATATGCAGAAGAAAGTCGATAACGAGCTTTATAAAATCGCTCACGAGATTTCGATTTGAGGTAACAGATGATTTCCAACGAATTCGTTTCACTCAGGCGCAAGATAATCGAGAACGAGTTTTCGTCACTTAATGATATGCAAAAGAAAGCGGTCCTCTCTACGGAGGGGCCGCTTTTGGTGCTTGCGGGCGCAGGCAGCGGCAAGACGACCGTTCTTGTCAACAGAATAGCCAACATAATGAAATACGGCAGGGCTTATTACAGCGACGAGGCGGCATATGAGCCGTCAGAAAATGAGCTCAGTCTCATGCGTGCCGCCGCAAACGGCGAAATCAGCGCGGATGAGCTGTTTGACATCGAGCCGCTGCTCAGCGTGTCGCCCGCAAAGCCGTGGGAGATACTTGCCATCACCTTCACCAACAAGGCTGCAGGGGAACTGAAAGAACGCCTCGAGCGTATGCTCGGCGAGCAGGCAAGAGAAATCTGGGCAAGCACCTTCCACTCCGCCTGTGTCAGAATGCTCCGCCGCAACGCCGAAAACATAGGCTATTCTTCAAATTTTACCATATACGACACTGACGACAGCAAGCGTGTGATCAAGGATTGCATCAAACAACTCGGCTTCAGCGATAAGATCCTGACCCCTAAGACCTGCCTCGGCGAAATAAGCCGCGCAAAGGATTCCCTGCTTTCGCCGGAGGAATACACGCAGCAGAACTATGTTGATATTATGAAGCGCAACGTCGGCGCGGTCTACGCCTCATATCAGGCGCGTCTTAAAGCTGCGGACGCCATGGACTTCGACGATATCATCGTCAACGCCGTGCGCCTGCTGCAATCGAACGACGAGGTGCTCGGCTATTATCAGCGCAAATTCCGCTACATAATGGTTGACGAGTATCAGGACACCAACCACGCTCAGTATCTGCTCACCTCGCTGCTCGCAGGCGGTTATAAGAACCTCTGCGTTGTCGGCGACGACGACCAGAGCATCTATAAATTCAGAGGCGCAACAATTGAAAATATCCTCAGCTTTGAGCACCAGTATCAGAATGCAAAGGTGATACGCCTTGAGCAGAATTACCGCTCAACTCAGAATATTCTGGACGCCGCAAACAGCGTCATTGCAAACAATACAAACCGCAAGGGCAAAAATCTTTGGACGGATAACGGCGCCGGCTCGCCGATATCCTATCATATCGCGGAATCCGACCGTGACGAGAGCTTCTATATCGCCGATAAAATTCTCGACGGCATCAGAAACGGCGGCAAATACAGCGATTTTGCCGTTCTCTACCGTATGAATTCGCAGTCGAACCTTATCGAGCAATCGCTTGTGCGAATGGGCATACCCTACAGGATAATCGGCGGCCACAAATTCTATGACCGCAAGGAAATAAAAGACGCTCTCGCGTATTTGAGCGTTATTGTCAACCCCAACGACGTTGTCAGGCTCGGCCGCATAATCAACGAGCCGAAGAGGGGAATAGGCGACACATCTCTCGCCTCCGCTCAGGAGATATCAAACGGTCTCGGCCTCGGCATATTTGAAGTCATCAGCTCCGCCGATCAATTTCCGAAGCTCAGCCGCTGCGCCAGGAAGATGATGGATTTTGCGGCTATGATCCGTGACTTTGCCGATAAATCCGAGCTTATGCCGCTGCACGAGCTTTTCAAAGAGGTCATGTCAGTCAGCGGTTATATTGATTCCCTCGCTCTTGAGCCTGAGACACGCGAGGACAGGCTTGCGAACCTTGACGAGCTTGCCAACAACCTCATGCGCTTTTCCGAGGAAAACGAGGGCGCCACTCTCAACGACTTCTTGCAGGAAGTTTCGCTGATGACCGATATAGATAACTACAATGCCGATGCGGATACCGTCGTTATGATGACCGTGCACTCGGCAAAGGGGCTTGAATTCCCGACGGTATTCCTCGCAGGCATGGAGGAATCCATCTTCCCCTCGGATATGTCGCGCATGGGCGGCAATGAGCAGGTGGAGGAGGAGCGCAGGCTCGCCTATGTCGGCATCACAAGGGCCAAGCGGCAGCTTTATCTCACCAGAGCGCGAACGAGGATGCTTTTCGGCTCGACGAAATTCAATCAGCCGTCGCGTTTTGTCGGCGAGATCCCCGAGAAGCTGCTTGAGGTCAGCGGAGACGATCAGCCGAAGTCGTCACCCTCCGTATTCAAGATAGGCGGACAAAACAAAACTCCCGCCCCCGTTTCAAGAGGCTTCTCCGCGCCGTCGTCGTTCTCACCGCCGAAACAGAGCAGCGAGACCTACAAGGTCGGCGACACCGTCCTGCACAAGGCATACGGCGAGGGAGTCGTACTCAGCGCAAAGCCGATGGGCAACGACACCATGCTCGAGATAGCCTTCACCAAGGCCGGCACAAAGAAAATTATGGCAAATTACGCAAAGATAGAAAAAGTATAAAAGGTAACGCCGCTGTAGTCTCTGTTGAGCTTACGGCGGCGTTTAATTATGTCATAATAATCGGACTTGCTCATATAATTTAACAAAGAAAAAATCGGAGGTCAAAAGATGAGCAAGCTGAAATACGGAGTTTATAACGGAAGAACCATTAAACGTATCTTAGAGAATTCACGGCTGTATTTCCTGACTGCATTTTTTATAATCGGAATAATAATCGGAGCTGTTTCCATTAAAAGCGACTCCGGCGGAGTTACTGACAGCCTGCGGCAGGTAGTGGAATCCTATACAAAGCTGCGTGCGGAGCAGGGGATAGCGGCGAATTTTTGTAATTCCTTTGCGATAAATGCTCTGTTCTCGGCAGCGGTCATATTCCTCGGCTTCTCGCTTATCGGATATCCGTTTATAATGCTCACGCCGATAGTTAAAGGAATGGGCATCGGCATGGTCAGCGGATATATGTATTCCGTCTACAAATTCATTGGGCTCGGCTACAGCCTGCTTATAATATATCCCGGCGCCGTTATCTCGGTATTTGCCTTTATCCTCGCTTGCAGCCACAGCTGCGAATACTCGCGCAATGCCTACGCCAAGGCGATACAGGGCAGGGGACAGTTTGAGAAAGACGAAACAAAACTATTCGCAGTACGTCAGCTTATAATGCTCGGCGTAGCAGCCGCAGGCTCGCTCGTTGACGCGCTGTTCGCCGCAATGTTTTCGGGATTCTTTGAGCTTTAAGCGAAGAGCCTTCTGAATTCCGCATTCCATTTCGCGGGTTCTTCCCATTGCGGTGAATGAGCCGAATTCTCAAACCATATCAGTTTTTTAGACGGCGCATCTAGCTTATCGAACCATTTCTCCGCAAGCTCAAAGCTGCAATTACAATCATGGCGACCAAGCAATAAATACACCGGAACATCAAAGTCAACGGCGGTATTCATAAAATCCGGATTAGTCGCCGCGAGAGGTGATTTAGTGACATACTGTAAGCCCTTAATATATTTTATCAGTCCACGAAAGCCATACTCGGGATACATAATAGGCACATCGTCAAAAAGCAGCTCCTGCCAATACGGCTTTCTGTTCGCATAAGTAGCGCCGCCGAGTTTGTGCAGGACTGCGCGCTGCTTCATAAGGCTTTTGAAATGATCGTTTTTATATTGACCGTTGCTGTCAGGCGCACCTATGGACTTCAAAACCGCCATTGACTTTTTGTCGCCAACCCGTTCGGCTTCTTTTAACACATAATTATATGAGAATATTTCATTCTCAACATAATCAACGCATTGACCGACCCCGACATAAGCCTCGATATCGTTCGGATATTTACAAGCTAACCAAACGCCGAGAACACAGCCGAAAGAGTGACCGACTATTATTATTTTATCCTTATTGAATCGCTTCTTTAAGTATAGAACGACATTATGAGCATCCTCGGTATAATTCTCTTTTGTCAAGACAAGCGTTTTAGCTTCATGCGGGTCATACGCTAAACCGGAGCCTCGCTGATCCCACGCAACAAGAGTAAATTTGTCGGCAAGAGGGGATTGATACCTCATAATTTGTCCTCTGTCCGGGCTTCCGCAGCCACCGTGCAAAAACAATACAACAGGATTCGTTATATCAGCCGTGCGTATACGGACAAAATATTTTTTATTATCCAGCGTTATTGCTTCAGCAACATCGATTGCATATCTCATCAAGGTTTCTCCTTTTTTTAAAAATCAAGACTTAAATTAAAAAAATTTAGGATCAAGCAGAAACAGAGAAAACCAGAACACTTCGGCTGATAAACAGCCGAAGCGCCTTCGCGTGACAATCAAAGAGGAAGTATTCCAAAAATACTTTGGATGAGTTTAATAATTAAATCAATAATTCCGGCGGCCTTGAACTCGCTGAGGTGCTCAAGGAGTTCTTTAATAAAAGAAAGGATAGCATTGATATTCATCTTTTTGTCCTCCAATTATAGAATTGTAGCGGTTACTACACTTAAATTATACAGACAATATCGATGCTTGTCAATATTTTTAAAATTGACGTGAATGAAACAACACCCTCGGAAAACTCCGAGGGTGTTGTGATGTTATGCTATGCTATGGTCAGAGGGGCATTATCGATTGCATATCTCATCAAGGTTTCTCCTTGTCAGCGAGCTTATTGAGCGGGTTTGAATCCACTGCGTCACGGAGCTGATCATTGTGGACATGGGTATATATCTCAGTTGTTGAGAGGTTCTCATGCCCGAGTATCTCCTTGAGCTGGAGCGGGTCAACGCCGCCGTACTGATACATCAGCGTCGCCGCCGTATGCCTAAGCTTATGAGTCGAAAGCCCCAAGCCGTCAAGACCGGCTTTTTTGAGCGAGGCTTCAACGATCTTTTGAACGCTCTCACGGCTTATCCTTGTCTTACGGCTGCTTATAAAGAGCGCGTCACGGTCAATAACGCCGTCCTTCGGCCTAACGGCGAGATACGCCGAGATAGCCTGCACGCAGGCGTCGTTAAGATAGATCGTGCGTTCCTTATTGCCTTTGCCGAGCACCACAAGGGTATTCTCATCTGTAATACGGGAGATATTTATGCCGACAAGCTCGGATAAACGCAGACCGCAGTTAAGAAAGAGCGTAAGAATGCAGTAGTCACGCTCCTTATTCTTGCCGTCAACGCTGTTAAGCAGCTTCACGCTTTGCTCAAGAGTGAGATATTTCGGCAAGGATTTCTTAGTCTTCGGCGATTCGAGTCGGGCGATGACATTTTTTTCGATCCTGCCATTGACTTCAAGATAGCGATAGAAGCGCTTGACCGCAACAGCCTTGCGTGCTTTGGCGGTGTTGCCGTCGCGCCGCTCAACGCTGCAAAAAGTGATGAATGCATAAGCGTCCTCAAGCGTAGCTTTAAGGATCACATCTTCGGGCAGATCCGAAACATCAATTTCATTAAACGGCGTATCTTTGGCGCACAGGCCCTTGTATCTCTTCATAAATCTGAAATACATACGCAGGTCCGAGGCGTACTCGAGCACAGTCAGCTCCGAGCGCCCCTTAACGGCAGTCAGATAATTCAAGTATGATATTGCTATCGGCGGCAGTGAATAAATCTCTTCTCGTCTCATTTTTTGATCCGTCCTAAAAGGAGATAGTATTTATCGTATTCTTCCATACCTCGAAAAAAATACAGGTAATTACACAAAATTAATGTTTTGTGTAATTTAGGGGAGGGTTAACAGCAAATTATTGAAATCGACTCAAGGCTTTTGGATTGTACCTATTTCCTTATATATTATAATGTATTACGGGCTGCTGACTCGGTAAGCGGTATTATACCGCCGATATCGGTCAGCGGCTCTTTTGTCAGTTCGATTATTTTCATATTATTACGCTGCATAAAATCATAAATCTTATTATGGTCGTCATGGCTCTCGATCATCCCGTTGAACGCTATGGTATCTTTATCTATTTTGCCGCAGCAACCGCCGATAAAGCCGTAACCGTATCCGCTCAATCGAATGGAGCCTTTGGAAATGAACAAAGTATCATCAAAAAAATTCTGAGCGGCTGCAACCACGGAGTTGTCGTCGGTCATGAGCGCATTCGGGCTAACTACGCAAACCGAGCACCGTGCATATCCTTGATTGACCGATATGACCTTTATAGAATTTTCATCTGCGAATTTGAGCACTTCGGGCGCAACGGTCTTGGGGTTGCATATCAGCTTATCTCCGATTAATGTGCAATTTAAGCGCACATCCGACGGATAGCAATTGCCAATTACTCCCTCAATCTCGACCAGATTAAATTTTAACCGCCACTCACCTGTGGCAAAAAATCCCTTATGGCAGAAAATGTTATTTCCGCCGAGGTGCAGCAGCTGAATATCTGCATGGGCGTTAATAGGCTTAGGAAGCCGTGTATCAGGCGATATCATCCATGTATTTATACCGAGGGAGCGCAGCTTTTCCGCCGCCTCCCCTGCTCCCCTGCCGAGGGCAACGCTCAGCACCCTGCCATCCGGCAGATTCGGTCGAGCGATGAAACGCTCTTCATATCGCGGCATTGAAAGCTTCGTTGACATTTGACGCACCTACGATTTCAATATTACCCTTGAAGCCGTCCGAAAGAGTTTTCAGATTATGACGGGGTATAATGCAGCGTTTGAAGCCGAGACGTTCAGCCTCTTTGATACGCTGTTCACAATAGGAAACCGTCCTCAGCTCGCCGCCAAGCCCGATCTCACCGATAACGAGCGTATCATCACGCACGGGAACATCCTTAAGGCTTGAAATAAGCGCTATTGCAACGGAAAGATCGGTCGCAGGCTCATCAAGCCGAAGCCCGCCGACGACATTGACGTAGGCGTCGCTGTTGCTGAAAAAGTAGCCCGAGCGCTTCTCAAGCACGGCGAGCAGCATTGACATTCGGTTATAATCAAAGCCGTTTGACATACGTCTGCCGTTGCCGTAGTTGGTCGAGGAAACAAGCCCCTGAACCTCCGCGAGTATCGGGCGGCTGCCCTCCATAACACAGGCTATACAAGTGCCCGCCGTATTCTTCGGCTTACCCGAAATAAGCATGAGCGAGGGGTTCGGCACTTCAACAAGGCCCTTATCAAGCATTTCAAATACGCCGATCTCGTTTGTTGAGCCGTAACGGTTTTTGACCGCTCTGAGAATTCTGTATGACAGGTGGCGTTCGCCCTCAAAATAGAGAACGCAGTCGACGATATGTTCAAGCACCTTGGGGCCCGCTATGTTGCCGTCCTTATTGACGTGACCGACCACGATAGTAGGTATTCCGAGGCTCTTGGCGCAGTGCATATATAAATTGGTCGATTCTCTGACCTGGGTGACACTGCCGGGCGATGAATTTATCTCCGAAACGCACATGGTCTGTATCGAATCGACTATTACAAGCTGCGGCTTCTCGGCCTTGATATACTCGACAATGGCCTCAACATCCGTCTGGCACATTATAGAGAGCTTTTCGGTAGAAACGCCCAGGCGCTTGGCTCTGAGCTTTATCTGCCTTGCGGATTCCTCGCCTGAGACATACAAAATCTCAAGATTTTGACCGAGGTATTCGCATATTTGCAGCAGAATAGTGGACTTGCCTATACCGGGGTCGCCGCTGAGCAGCACAAGCGAGCCCTTGACAATACCGCCGCCGAGCACACGGTCAAGCTCAGTCATGCCCGTATGAAATCTTATCTCATCATCGGCGGATATCTCGTTTATCCTCTGAGCAAACACACCGCCCGAAGCGGACGGGGTGCTTTTCTTTTGTTGCTGCGGGGTGCGTTGCTCCTCATTCATTGTATTCCATTCGCCGCAGCCGGGGCAGCAGCCATACCATTTTGCGCTCTCATAGCCGCACTGGCTGCAAATATAATATGTTTTTGACTTCTGAACCATTTTTAGCCTCCGAATCGTTTAACTGAATCCTTTTATAATAATCAGCGGCCGCTGAGGTATTCCACAACGCCAAGCGCCGTGAGGAACGCCAGCTCACGCTGATAGCCTTCGTCCTTTAGTTTAGCGGTCTCCTCGGCGTTTGAGAGGAAGCCGCACTCGACCATAACGGCGGGCACATTCGCATGATACAGCAGATATATCTCCGTGCCGCTTTGCTTAACTTCACGAGTGTTATCCTTTTGAAGATTTGTGATTATCTGCGCCCGAACAGCCTCGGCAAGCATCTTGGAGCCCGGGTCATTTTTGGAGTAAAACACCTGAGTTCCGTGATATTTGGAGTCACCGAAATGGTTTTGATGAATACTGACGAACACTGCGTTATCGGTATTCTCGATTATCTTGAGCCTGTTTTTTATATCGGATATTTTCTTTTGACGGATAGTTGTCGCCGACGGATCATGGATCGAATCGTCATCGCTGCGGGTCATCACGGTCTTAACGCCCATTGCGTCAAGCACGAGTCTGAGCTTCTCGGCTATCTGCAGATTCAGCGTTTTCTCGGGCGTGCCGTCCGCCGCACTCGTGCCTCCGTCAATGCCGCCGTGACCCGCGTCAATTACAATAGTGTATTCGCCGAGGCTTGTTGCCGTCGCATCAATAGCGTCATTCATTGTGACAAGACGGCTGCCGACGGTAAGCGTCGCCAAAATGATACACAGAGCCGAGAAAAGCATCAGCTTCACCTTGAGCTGTCTCGGTGCAACTATCTTCATAAAATCACTCCGCACATATTAATTATAATTAATAATATGCGTGTGCGACGGCTCACTTGACAGGATTTTAGCCGTGGGTGCGTGAATCTATGTAGCTTTGCAGTATAACAACCGCAGCAACCTTGTCAACGGTTTGTTTACGCTTTTTGCCTCTGACATTTGTTTCATTCAGGGCATTGTGAGCGATAACGGTAGTGAGCCTCTCGTCGACCATGACCGTCTCGATCGAGCTGAATTTCTCGAGAGCCTCGGCAAAGGCGGTGCATTTCTGCCCCCTCTCCCCTATTGAGGAGTCCATATTCTTCGGCAAGCCGACCACAAAGCGCTCTGCCTTGTATTTTGCGGCAAGCTCGGATATCTCTTTAATCAACTTTTCGGGGTCGCGCTGAGTTATAACGCATACGGGCGAAGCCAGCATCTCCAGTTTGTCGCAGACAGCTATTCCAGTCCTCACATCGCCGTAATCGACTGCCATTATTACCAAATAAACATCTCATTTCTTAAAACTGCGTAGTCTGCACAAGACAAACTACGCAGTCGTTTTATCTTTCGCCTATTAAACCGTTGATAACATCGTTAATGTTGTTTGCAATATCGTTCACGGCGCTGCTCGCCGCCTCAATAACAGATGAACTTGAGCTGCTGGAGCACGAGGTGCATACGGCGGGCAGGCTCGTTATCTTATACCAGCCCTTTTGCGTTGAGCCGCAGTTTGAGCTTGCGAGCTTGCCGGTGCGCGAGCAGAAGCTCTTCTCGACCGTGCCGCTACTCTTCGGGAACTGCTTGGCGTCCAGACCCTTGTGGATATCGTCGAACACTCTGAAGAATATCTTGCCGCCGGGGTTGACGGAGGCGTTCAGGGTCTCGGGGCTGTCGAAGCCGACCCAAACCGCCGCAACATAATACGGAGTGCCCGCGCAGAACCAACGGTCCTTATCGCTGCTGGTGGTGCCGGTCTTGGCCATTATCTGGAATTTGCGGACATTGGAGGCGGTGCCGTAGTAGCTCGTGTCGACCGTCTGAAGCAGCTCGCACATTATGTCGGAGGTCTCCTCGGATATCGCACGCTGGCTTGCGGGATTCTCATTGCTGAGGACTATCTCGCTGCCGCTGCTGTTGGTTACTTTATAATACGCATAGGGCTTGTAATAGAGGCCGCCGTTGCCGAATGTGGCGTATGACGCCGCCATTTCAACGGTAGTCGTGCCGTTGGTAAGAGCGCCGGTCGCAAGCGGCGAAAGAGTTCTGTCCTCTTTCTCGTCAAGCCTCGAGAGGTGGAAATTATCTCTCAGAAAGTTGAACGAATTATCAATGCCCACATCGTAATTGATTATCCTTGCGGGCACGGTATTCAGCGACTTCTGAATAGCATATTTGACCGTGACGTTGTTGCCCGATCCGAGCGATTTATCGACGTTGTGCGGCCAAAGCGAACCGTTGACAGCGATAGCATAGTCCTTGATCATGCTCGAATAATTGTAGATATTCATATCAATAGCGGGCGCATAGGTCGCAAGCGGCTTTATTGTCGAACCCGGCTGACGATAGGAATTTGCAGCTCTGTTGAGACCTCTGTTCTGCGTTTTTGCACCTGCCTGACCGACCATTGCAACAATCCTGCCCTGATAATCCATGATAGTCATTGCGGACTGAACCTTTGAGCCGTCCTTTTTGCTCACCATATCGGGGAAAGACTTCCTGTTGACATAGACATCCTCAAGAGTTGCCTGCACATCGAGGTCAACCGCGGTGTAGATCTTAAGGCCGCCGTAATATATCTGATTGGTTGCCTGCTGCTTCGAGTAGCCGTATTTCTCCATAAGGTCGTCTCTGACAGCCTGGATAACATAGTCGACGTAGAAGCTGTTTATAACCTTCTCTTCCTCATTTGCGGTCTTGGTATCCTTTATCTTATCGCTGGGGACATAATCGGGGCTGTTGGTGAAGATCAAATTCTCAGTGGTAGCCGCATTATATTCTTCTTCATTAAGGCAACCTTTGCCCTCATCATACATGAGCTTGAGGCAGTGATTTCTTCTCTTTAAGTTCTCCTCAGGGTTGAGAAGCGGGTTATACTTGGTCGGGGCTTTTGTGATAACCGCAAGGCAGGCGCATTCGGCCGCGTCAAGCTCGCTGACGTCCTTGCCGAAATACTTCTCGCTCGCCGTCTTAACTCCGTAGCAGCCGCTGCCGAGATAAAGAGTGTTGAGGTATGCCTCGAGTATAACATCTTTATCGTAGTTCTCCTCAAGGTTCAGCGCCATAAGTATCTCACGGTACTTTCTGACTATCGTGACCTCTTTGTTATTGGTGACATTTTTTATAAGCTGCTGAGTGATGGTCGAGCCGCCCTGACCGATATTTGAAGGCTTGAGGATAACGCCGAAGGTCCTTATCCAGTCAACACCGTGATGCTTCATAAATCTCGTATCCTCAAGGGCGATAAATGCTTCCTTAAGGTAAGGCGACATATCATCGAGGTCGACCCAGACTCTGTCCTCCTCGCCGTGAAGCCTTGCAAGCTCCACCGTAGCCCCGCTCTTGTCATATGCATAGACAAACGAGGTTTGGTTCTGATTCGCCTTATATTCATCGAGGTTGACCACGAGGTCGCCCTTGACATAGACTATCGCGCTCACAAGCACCGTTGTCACAACGACAAGCACCGTAAGCACACAGGTAGCAAGGATACCCCATAGAATATATGCTTTTTTAGTCAGATTCTTGGGGCTCTTCGGCTTCTTGGCCGTTTTAGCGGTTTTACCGTTATTATTCAAATTTTTCGGACCTCCTTACACATTCCTATGACATATTAAAGCGAAAAGACTTTAACAGTTCATTAAAAAAGCGTAAAAATTTAACTTATTTATTCAGAATCGCCCTAAGCGAGCCTATGCTGTTCCTTATGGCGTCAAGCCTCTCGGCAACCTCGGCACGGTCGATATCCTGCCGCTCGATCTCTTTGGGCGAAACAGACTTCTCCGCCTGCGGCTCTGCGCGCCGCTGCTCGGCAGTTATCCCAAGCGCGGTTTCAATGGCCGCAAGCCTTGAATCCACGGTGTCGAGCTTCGACATCATCTGTTTCATTACCGACATGAGCGAATCAAAATCGGCTCTCAACTCGGCATTCTCTTTTTGGAGCTGTGCGAGGCGCTTTGTATCCGAATCATGCTGCTCAATGAGATTATTGATATAAAAATCGGTCTGATCGGTATCATAACCCTCGATGCACACATCTATTTTAGGCGGTTTCATCATATCACCCTTATGTTATTTTAGTTTATCACGGTATTTAACGCTGTTTGACAGGAATCCTATGAGGATAAGAAGCAACCAAACAGGCAGGAATACTATCAGAATGAGCGCCGCGGCAATTATCAACGGCAAGCCCTTTTTACTCTTTTTGACCGTCTCGGACGTAGCGGACTTCTCAACTATCTCCCCCTGCTCACCCTGCGGATAATACTGCGGTATCGGAAGTTTCGCCGTGTAGGAATCTATATTTGCGTTATAGAGAAGCGGCTCTATAAGCTCCGTGGCGCTGCCGGCGACCTTTGTTATTTTCTTCATATCAATATGAAGTATGCCGAGGATGCTGTCAATGATATGCAGCATCCCGACTGTTATTTTATAAACAGGAGTTTCGGGCGGATACTTGCTCTCGCCGCCGTAAAGGTTGAGCACAAGCTCGGTTATGATATCCACGACTTTGACATCCTTGATATCCGCATAGTCCTCTTTTTTAAGACCTGTTTCTTTTTTAGTCCACCTTGCGACTGTGCTGACTTTAAGAGAATTCAGAAATTTGAATATCGGCTTGATTATCCAGCCGAATTTATACACGAGCTTCGGCTTGATACTGATAGAAACAGCCATATCGGCGAGCCTGTCCACATCCGTGGCGGCGACCTCTATCATGCTGCGGATTATGCCTATAAGCTGTTGCCCGAGAGCGTCATGAAGTTTGATACCCTTGTCACGGAAAGATTGCGGCTCCGAGACATAATCGGTGGTAATATCGACGTCATCCGCAAAAGTAACCGTCCTCATAACTCCGGGGTAGCCTATCGGCGAGCCGGTGCAAATATCATAGAGACGGTTGCCCCTCTTGCTGCAATGATCCGAGATATTGTGAATGTGGGTATGACCCGTGAAAATAAAGCTGACGCCGATATCTGCAAGCTGCTCAATACGAGCCTCATAATCGCCGAGCATATCGCCCTTGCCTATCATCGCATATATCGGCGACGGCGCAATGAGCGGGTGATGGGTCATGGCTATTATCATCTGACCGTCGCGCCTTGCACGCTCGGCTTCGGCGGTTATCCATTCAAAGCATTCGTCGGAGAAGCCGCTCTTGCCGTTTTTATTTGTATCGTCGTTCAGCGCAAAGAGGCGGTAGCCGTCGCTTAGCTGAACTACATATGACATGCTCTCGCGGTGAACGGAAATCGCTTCATCCGGTCCGAATTCACTGTACATATCAAAGAGCATATCGCGGGTAGCGGTGGGCACTTCGATTTTTTCGTCGCCTCTGTAAGCCGACGTCACCCCGTTCTTTCTGAAATCGTGAGTGGCGGTTATCACATAAACTCTCTTGCCCGACTCTTTAAGGCGGCGAAGCTTTGCGATCATTTCTTTGTGAGACTCAAGATCGCCGTTGCTTGTAAGATCGCCGCAGATAAGCACTATATCGCTTCTCTTATCCGCCGATATCTGAGCAAATGCAGCATCAAGCACCTCGCCGCTCTCGGCAAGCAATATCTGGCTTTTTGAATTGGCTCTGTCGTATGCCTTGCCCTCAAATCCGTTTTTGAGCGAATAGAGGTGAGTATCGGTGAGCACCGTAACAGTAAGAGGTGAACGCTTCATTTATCCGTCATTCCTTTTTGCTATGTCTTGCAAATTCTTATAGCTTATCGCCATTGATTCGCGGGGGTCGATCTCGCAGACATCCTGCTCGATAACTATATATTTAACACTGGTGCGCTTGCAGGTGTTGTAAATGGCGTCGAGGTTGAGGTTGCCGGTGCCTATCTCGGCGAAGGTCGGCTTATCACCTGCGAATTTATAATCCTTGAAGTGGCACACTTTCATTCTGCCCGCTATCTTCTCGATATAATCGCAGGGATTCACGCCGCCGTACTGATACCAATAGGTGTCGCCGATGAAGCCGAATTCCTCGGGGCGGGTCTCCTCGATAAGCATATCATAAATACGTCTGCCGTTATCGAGCTTAGCAAACTCAAACGCATGATTGTGGTAAGCGAACTGCAAGCCGTTCTCATGCATACGCTTGCCGATCTCGCTTGTTATTCTGATGAATTCGCCGAGCGCTTCGGCGTCCTTGCGGAACTCCTCGGGCATACTTCCGAGGCCGATGGTGTCGCAACCGAGCATCTTATGCTCCTTCATCAGAGTGTCAAGGTCATTACGCATTCTGTCAAAAGGAACATGGGTAACGCAGACATCCATATTATACTTCTCACACAGATATGCGACTCTCTCGGCGGGGATGGGACCGATGCCCGATATCTGTATCACATTTATGCCGATGCTGTCCAGATACTTAAAAGTCGCTTCGCAGTCCTCATAGGTCTTGATAAAGTCGCGCAAAGTATAGAGCTGAGCTCCGAGTTTTATCGAATTCATAACAGCACCCCATAATATATAATAATAAATTTATTATATTATATTACTTTCAGACATAATATGCAAGTTTTAATCGGAATAAAGTACCGAAAATATGTGATTTTTACTGCCTAAAGACGCAAAAATGCCGCCGACTCCTCAAAAGCCGACGGCAGAATTCAAAGAATTATGCAGATAAGCCCGCTGCACCCCTCATTAATTATCCTCTCAAGCGTCTCCTGTATCTTGGCTCTGGCATCCGAGGGCATACGATAGAGCTTATTGTGAAGCCCCTCATTGACGAGCTCGTGCAGCGAAGTGCCGAAAATATTTGACTCCCAGATCAACGCCGGATTCTCTTCAAACTCCTTGAGCAAATATTTTATCAGCTCCTCGGACTGTGACTCCGAGCCGACAATCGGCGCGACCTCCGTCTGAATATTCGCTTTCATTATGTGCAGCGACGGCGCGCTCGCCCTGAGTCGAACTCCGTATCGTCCGCCCTGCTTCACTATCTCCGGCTCCTCAAGCGTCAGGTCGTCGATATCAGGCAGGACAATACCATAGCCTGTCGCCTCCACCTCATCGAGGGCGTCACGGATGCGTTTATAGCCGCTCTGCGCCTGCGAAAGCTCCTTCATACGCTGCATAAGCTCCTGCTCATTGCAGACCGCTACTCCCGTTTCCTCCTCAAGAATTTTAAAGAACAGATACGGATGCAGGTTGACGATTATTTTCGCGCTACCCGTCGCAAGATCCATGCTGCCGACTGACGACGAGCCGACATATTCGCATTCCGAAACACCGTCGGTGAACTTTTTGATATCGCGCACTCTACGGAGCTTTGCTGCCGCGGCGCTTATCTCGCCGAATACGCTGCTGCGAAGCCAGTGAGTCTTATCAAGACCCGTTATCCAGCCGGGCAGATCTACCTTTATCTCTTTAAGCGGAAATTCGCACAGAACCTGCGAGAGTATATCAACTATCTCATTCTGAGCCAGCTCAAGGCAGTTCACCGCCATGACGGGCACGGAGTATTTATCCGTCAGCTTTGCGGCAAGCTCCTGCGCCGCCTGCGACTTCGGCTCCTTACAATTGAGCAGCACGACAAACGGCTTATTCAGCTCGTTCAATTCGTTTATCACTCTTGCCTCGGCCTCGGCATATTCGCCTCTCGGGATATCACTTATCGAGCCGTCGGTTGTAACGACAAGCCCGATCGTTGAATGCTCGGTGATCACCTTTTGAGTGCCTATCTCCGCCGCCATATTGAACGGTATCTCGTTGTCAAACCAAGGCGTTTTGACCATGCGCGGGCTTTCATCCTCAATGTAGCCTAGAGCCGACGGCACGATATAACCGACGCAGTCGATCATGCGCACCTTCATCCTGGCATTTGAGGGCAGCGCTATCTCAACGGCGTCCTCGGGTATAAATTTCGGCTCGGTGGTCATTATCGTTTTGCCGCCGGAGGATTGCGGCAGCTCGTCATTCGCTCTCTCACGGCGCTGGGGATCCTCAATATTCGGCAGCACCATCGTCTCCATGAATTTTTTGATAAATGTTGATTTGCCGGTCCGCACGGGGCCGACAACGCCGATATAGATATCACCGCCGGTCCTTGCGGCTATATCACGGTAAATATTGTTGCTCGCCATCGCTCATCCTCCGAATTACATTGAAATTTTCGCTTTGCTATAGCGTATGCAAAAGCAGGACAATGTATGACCTTGGATGACTTATTTTATTACAGCCTGACTGTCACGACATAGTTGCCGCAGTTATCGGGCGATATCACGGCGTTGCCGAATTCTTTCGGCATCTGCAATCCAGCGCCGCTTTGCTTTGAAATGACATAGCCATCATACAAGTAGAATTCACCGATTTTAAGGCTGTCCAAATACTCCTCAAGAGTCAGGCTGTTATCGCTTATCAGCGCCGAATGCGGCTGACCCACATAGCGGATATGCCACGGCTCGTAGTCGTAGCCGGTGATACTTTTCCTGTGCTTTGGATAGCGGATTATAAAGCCGTAATCGCCGCAATGCTTATTGACAAATTTGCCCTCATCGGATTTAAGGAAGCCCTTGCCGGCATAATATTTTACATAGACATCAATGCCGAGACCCGTTTCGTGCTCGCTTGTACCCGGCTTTGCGGCAACGCCGTCGTTATCGGCGTCATATATCTCCTTTTGATGCTCCGAGTCGCGGTAAGCGCTCATTATAAGCAGATTTTGACCGAATTTATCGTTGACCGTCTCACGCAGCACCGAGAAGCTCTGCAAAACGCATTCGTCAAGATATGCCTCGGTATTCTCGAATTTAACGACCGTCGGAGCGAAGTCCTCCGGCAGCGAATGCTCGCCGTTCACAAGCAGCAGCGACCTGTCAAACGTAACGCGGCCGTCGTTTTTCAATTCATCAACCGATATCGCCGTAAAGTTCCTTGCGCTGTATCTGTCGAGCTTAAACTGTCTGTTTGTAATAAATAATGTCACTCCCGAAACGAAGATCGCCGCCGCGCCGAGAAGGAGCAAAAAGTATTTAACGCCCTTTTTCATAATATAAAAACACCGCCTTTACTATCAACAGTATAAGGCGGCATTTCTTCAAAGGACTTACGGAAATATTAAGAAAAAATAACAAAAACGGCGCCTCCGAGAGACGCCGAACGGAATTTACAGGCTGTATACGCCGGACTGCATGACCGCATACTCAACATCGCCGACACGGAAATATTTATAAACCGGCTCGTTAAAAACGCAGTAATCGGCATCGGTATAATTATCAAGACCGATAGTCCTTATCTTATATGAATTCGCATTGCAGATAAAGAGCTTATTATCATATACAGAGATATGGGTCGGGTGGCAAAAAGCCTTTGCGCTCGGGCTGCCTATACGGAATTCGGTGCGGTTATGCTTGACAGAATAATTGATTATGGCGTTTGAATCGGGTACGGCGAGCCACAGGTCGGTGCCGACCACAGCGGGCGAGCAAGCGGGGTTATCGAGATACTCCACGCTGCATTCGGAGACTATTTCTCCCCCGTTGCCGATAACGAGGAGCCTGCCGTCCTGATATGAAACGACTCGCGAATTACTCATAACGGCAACGGTGCAGGTGACAAAGTCGCCGAGCTCACGGGCGATCACCGCCGCATTATCGCCGAATTTATACTTTATATATGAAATTATCGGTATCTTTTCAAACAGGTCGATCTCCTGATTGTAGAGATAAAACATCACCGCGTCGCCGCCCTCGGGCAGCGTCTCTCTGCAAGCATAAGTAAAGCCCCGCTCAAGCGGAACTATATCAAGCAGATCGGCATTAAATAACTTCTGCACTTCTTGCATCCTCCGATAATCAAACATCGCCCCGCCAAGCCGTATACGGCCGAAAGTAACCTGCGGTTAAGCAGGTGGGTGCCTCCCGAAGCTCTCACGCTCCCTTCGTCCGCCCGAGGGCGGGAGGTCTGCAATCCATCATCGGAGAGCGGCTCCCTAATTAAAGTGTGTTGGGTTACATATTGACCGTAAATCTATCGCACAAGGCAGGGCGCTGCCATAGATCTATTTATTCTTCCTCTTCAAAATCAAACATCTCAGCGAGTCTCTCTTCAAACGCGGAGCCGACCTCGTTGAATTCCTCGTCATCCTCAATGGGGCAGAGATATGTTTCGCCGTTTTCCTCCTCGACTTTGAGAATGATAAGCTCGTCATCGCCCTCGGTTATTTTGTCGGGCGACTCAGGCAGAGGCAGGAGCGCCACATAGCGGCCGCCGTCGGTCTCTATCCTGTCAAGCTCCTCAAAAATATGCTCTTTGCCGTCCTCGTCAACGATACTGACGATATCGGGAGTGTATTCTTCGTTCATCGCAATTTATCCTTTCATTTCACTGGTTATATTTTAACCTTTTCTCGTTATTTAGTCAATAGCAAATAATGATAAGCACGGATTTTATAAATATTTTCAACATTTATCAAAAATACTATTGACATTGCACAAACAATGTGATATAGTAAAGGCGAGGAAAGGAAGATGAGATACTTCCCGAAACCTCTTAACCATAGATTTGTCCGTCACAGGTCAAAAAGATGGTAACCGAATAAAGGAAAGGCGGCGATACCCGATGTACCAAGCGGCATCACAGCTCGCAGCCGAAGCCGACAGCTAAAAAGCGGTGTTACTCGCGGCAGCTTCAGTAATAAAGAAAACTGCAAGAGCCGAAAAACCGCAGATCATGGCGATATGAGCCAAAAATGGCGGCGGCTGCGAGCAAAATAAAATTGAATACAGTGATAAATATACGGCTGTTGCTTATCGGCAACAGCCTTTATTTTATGCGTGAAAGCTGTAAAGTTAATTGTCTGTTAACAAATATTAACATTTACTGTATTGACTTTAGTGTCAATCTCTGCTATAATCCCCGAAGATTAATGTCATTTTATGAAATTAATTCGAGGAGATTGTGTATGTTAAAATCAAATAATGTTACCCGCAAGCGTTGCTTCGTCTTCGCTTTAATTGCCTTTGCCGTTTTCGCCTTGCTCGTATTCCTATTCCCATACTCAGGCGATGATTGGGCGTGGGGCAGCGAGATCGGAATCGAGCGGCTGAAAAATCATTTTGACAACTACAACGGCAGATATGCAGGCAACCTGCTTGTCATGGCACTCACCCGCAGCAAGATGCTTGATATCATTGTCACAGCCTTTTCGCTCGTGTGCGTTTGTGTCTTCCCGAAGCTCTACTCGGGCTCGGACAGATTTGCCACTCTGCCGCTTGCCTTTACTCTGTTTCTGCTGACTCCCAAAACCATCTGGGCGCAGTCGGTTGTATGGACTGCAGGCTTCTCAAATTATATCCCGCCCATTCTGCTCCTTGTGCTTTATCTGATAATCGTAAGGAATATTTTTGAGGACGGGGCACCGCAATACAACAAATTTCTGCCGATCGTAACAGCTGTTACGGGCTTCACCGCCTCGCTGTTTATGGAGAATGTTACTATCTACGGTCTGGCTCTCTCCGCTGCGGTAATTATTTTTTCTTTCGTCAAATACAGGCGATTCTTTGCTGTGCAGCTTACCCACCTTGCAGGCTGCATAGCGGGGACGGCTTTGATGTTTTCAAACTCTGTATACGTTGAAATTGTAGGCGCAAAGGACGGCTACCGCTCAACTGCAATTAGCGAAGGTCTGCTCAACACATTGATAACCCATGTGAACACCATAGTAACGCACTACTTTGTCAATAACATTCCGATGATCCTTGCCGTGACCGTTTTGTGCTCGGCACTTGCATTTATATTTATCAATGACAGCAATTACGGCAAAAAACAAAAAGCGGCAAAGGTATCAATAATTATAAATATTGTTTCATTTGCGTTGATCCTCCTGAAGAGACCTCTCATGCTGCTTGCGGGCGGCAGAGGCACAGCTGTATTCAATCTCATTGCGCTTTTAGCGGTGCTTGCGCATTTTTGCACCGTTTTTGCCCTCGTTATCATTTGCATTGAGGACAGAAACAAGATGCTCAAGAGCCTGTTTATGCTTCTGAGCATTCCCGTGCTCATCGCTCCCCTGCTCATTGTCAATCCCATCGGGCCGAGGTGCTTCTTCCCGCCGTATTTCATCGGCATCATCTTCTGCGTATGCTTATTCGATTATATAACGGACATCGTTTCGCTGAGTGAACGGCAAGTTTTCACAATGAATACGGCGTTCTCCGCGGCGGGAGCGACAATGCTTATATTCATGCTCGTCATATATGTACCCATTCATTCTTATGATGTAAAGAGAAATGAATACGCCGTAAAGCAGGCGGAGGCGGGCTACGAGACCGTGACCCTCTGCAAACTGCCGCACAAGGCGTATGTCTGGACGGGCGACCCTGATAAAAAGCCCTGGAACACAAGATACAAGCTCTTTTACGGGCTAGATCAAAACATCACCTTTGAATTCCTTGACTGCAAGGAATTCGACAAATGGGCAAGTGAATTCGATAAGGAGATGTCAGAGAAATGAGATTATCTTTAATTATTCCGTGCTATAACGAAGAGGGCAACGTCGAGAAATTCTTCAGCGAAGTAAAGCGGGTCTTTGACGGCAAGGTGGAGGATTGCGAATTTGTATTTGTCAACGACGGCAGCAAGGACAAGACTTATCAAGGGCTCAAGAAGCTCTATAACGACGAAAAGGATAAAAGCAATATACAAGTTATCAGCTTCAGCCGCAATTTCGGCAAAGAGGCCGCTATTTACGCAGGACTAACTAAATCGACGGGCGACCTTGTGTGTCTTATTGACGCCGACCTCCAGCAGCGCCCCGAGGTAGTGCTAGAAATGCTCGACGTGATGAATTCGGATGCGGATATTGACTGCGTCACTGCTTATCAGGATAAACGCAAGGAGAGCGCCGCGATCTCATTCCTGAAATCGTCGTTTTACAAGCTCATCAACAAGATCTCCGACGTTGAATTTGTCAACGGCGCCTCAGACTTTCGCCTGATGAAGCGCACAATGGTGGATGCCGTGCTGCAAATGACGGAATTTCACAGATTCTCTAAAGGAATTTTCAGCTATGTGGGCTTCAACACGAAGTACACCCCCTACACAGTCGCCGAACGTGAAAGCGGCGAGTCAAAATGGAGCGTTAAGAAGCTGACAAAATATGCTTTCGAGGGCATTTTCGCTTTCTCTACAACGCCGCTGAAAATATCGACCTTTGTCGGGCTGTTATCGGCGCTCGGCTCGCTCGTTTATTTGATAGTGATCTTGGTCATGAAATACGGGTCAAACGCCGCTATCCCCTCTTATTCGGCGATGATAGTGCTGCTGCTCCTTGTCGGCGGACTTATCTTATTCTGCCTCGGCATAGTCGGCGAATACCTCTCAAAGATGTATGTGCAGGTCAAAAACCGCCCGGTCTATATAGTCAAAGAGCACTTAAACAGCAGCAAAAAATAAAACACTTTGCTAAACGGCGCGGCTACGGTCACGCCGTTTTATATTGCCGTATAAAAGAAACCTCTCCGCAGAGAGGTTATAATAGAATCACAGCGTTATCCAAAACCTTTTCAGATCTATGTCCTCATCAGGTTCGTGTATTGTGCATTCATAAACGCCGCCGTTTGCAAGGATAGTCTTTTCGCTTCCGATATTTCCGTCGGCACAAGAGACAAGCACTTTATCAATCCCGATCTCACGGCAAAACTGTAGAGCCATTCCGAGCATTTCCTTGGCGTAGCCTTTGCGGCGTTCGCACGGTCTTACCGAATAACCGATATGACCTCCGTATTTTTCAAGATAGTCATCAAAGCAATGCCTTACCTGGATCATCCCGACCAGCTTGTTATCAGCCTTACGGATGCACAGGAATTGCGTAGCGGGAACCAAATGAGGCGGAACATTTTTCGGGTCTTCATAATCTATGCAGACTTTTATATATTCTTCGGTATCCTCTGTCCGCCTGAGAGGGCCCGTTCCGCCCATAGAATCGCCCGCGTCAAGAAACTCTTGTCTGTATTCGGCGATCTGACCCGCGTATTCGCTTGCAGGCCGCGTCAAAATCAATTCTTCCATAACAAAATATCCTTTTCTTTGCATATGCAATATTTTTATGTCAGCCCTCGGTGCGCTCTTAGCAAAACGCCTTATAATTCAAGCACGGAATCGAGGCAAAGCGTAAGCGCATACTCGTATGCGTCACCGCCCCAATTTCTCGCGTCATATTTATCGACATCGGCAAGGCTGTCCGCTGTATAAAGGATCATCCCAAAAGACGTGTTTCTGAAAGTGGCACACGCAGCAAGCGCAGAGCACTCCATCTCCACCACAGAGCATCCCTCGCTTCTGCGATATGCTACCATATCTCTTGTCTCTCGGTAGAAACCGTCGGTAGACCATGTAACGACTTCTTGATACTTCATGCCGTGCTCAAGAATGGTCTTTTCGATTGCTTTTCTAACCGCTTCATCAATTTCAATAAAGCGAGACGGGGGTGCATAGTGGTATGAAGCTCCCTCGTCACGAAGCGCCTTGCACGGCACAAGGAAAGTGCTCTCCTCAAATTTCTCAAGAGCGCCGCAACTGCCCGCAGAAATTATCTCACGCACGCCGTAGCCGATAAGCCAATCAAGTAATTGCACGGCGGCGGCAGCCCCGACAGGAGCTTGGCAGAGCACGATCTCCTCATTTTTATATTTCGTTACATAGATAGGATAATTCTTTGTCGCGCTGATATAGCACGATACTTGTCGGGTATCGGTCATGTCGGCATACACATCTATGTATTCACCAAGGAAAGCAAACACACATTTCTTCGGCAGCTTCAAATCCAGCCCGTCATGCATGGGGCTGATGACTGCGGTTTGTTCTGTATCAAACTCAAGAATGGGTATCTCATTTTTTATAATACTCATACTGTTTCCTCTTACTTTACCGCTCAGTCAGCCTATGACCCGAATACCGTTTTTGTGCGCCTTTTAGACGATCTCACTTGCATTTATCGGGGCATAGTCATTCCAAATGGTTATTTTATTCATGCCGAGACTTCTCATATTTTTGAGAAATCCCCTGTAATCATAAATAACATGACCCCAAGTCCAAATTCCGCTTTCGCTTATCATATCAGTCCATGACCCGCTTTCAGTTTAGTTTCTCCCACTCGGCAAGGCGGTCGATATCCGCAAGGCGAAGGCGTTTGGAGACGACATAGGTCTTGAGCCCGCTGTCGGCGTTGCGTTCGCCGAAGGCACCGTAGGTCGAGGTGACTATAGTGTCGTCGGGCAAAACGACATTGCCGCAATAGCCGGTGTCGTCGCCCGCCACCTCCTGCGGCTCAAGGTGCTCCTCGGTGCAGACATGGGCGAGCTTTATCCTGTATTGACCCTCGCCGCCGTGCAGATCCTCATATCTGCCGACCCAGGCGACCCAGCCCTCGCTGAACCAACCCCGTTCTGCTTTATCGGGGGCGCATTTCATCAGCTTCTCGGGACTGCGTTCAATTGAGCGGAAGGTTATAAAAAGTCGGCCGTCCGAGGTGTAATCCGCCTTGTGGCGCTCGCCGTTCAGGGCGCTCGGAGCAAAGACGGGAGCAGACCAAGTCTCGCCCTCGTCGGTCGAAAACGACAGGAGCGAATTATAATTTTTATCGTTACTGCGTGCAATCAGGCAAAGCTCGTCGCCCTTGCCGCAGTCGGAGCGTATGACCTCAACCTCGCACATATTCGCCGCTTTCTCTATCTCGCGATGCTCGGCGAAATACGGAACAGGCACGCTCCAAACAGGCTTGCCGCCCTCAAAGGACAGAATAGTCTTGTAATTCGCAAAATTGCGGTCGTGAAAAAAGCCCATCCATTTATCGACAAATCTGCCGCCCTCCTTGAGCCTCGTGAGCGAAGCCATGGCAACGATCGGCAGGTAATCATAGCCGTCCTTTTTGCCGAAGCAAAGCTCAAATTCACTCCAATGCTCGCCCTCATCATCCGAAAGCGAAAAATTGAAGCCGCCGACCGAGCCTAAGCCGTCGTTCCAATCGGGGTTTGCAGAGACCAAAAGGAGCTTATCGGGCGTGCCGTCGGAGAATTCAAGGCGGTAGACCGTCGGCGTTTCGCGTGAGGTCTGCCAAGAGGCGGGCTGATTCTTTAAGCTGCCGGTATAGCTCTTGCCGCCGTCGTGGCTGAGCCTGCTTCTGACTGCGCCCTTGCCGTGACCCGAGGGATAGACGGTCAAAATATCGCCGTTTTTAAGCAGCACGGAATCCGGGTGACCGATATAGTCGAGCCCGTCGTCGACCGTTGTGAGCTCAAAAAGATAGTCAAGCTCCTCGGGGAGATCATCGGGGGGCAGGTCGAGTCTTATATTCGGGATGGTATAGTCCCCCGCTCCGTTCAATTTTATGTTGTTATTCATATCATTTAGCCCTCACTCTGAATACTCTGACGCCGTGGGCGGGCACGGCCGCCTCGATCTTATCACTGATTTCAAATTCTTTGCCGCTCCAAAGGTCTCTCGCCGTATATACCTCGGCAAACGGGGTATCAACAAAAGTCCTGCAAATTATATCCCTGACAGGCTGCTTCATTCGAGTTGGAGAACCTGCCTTATTAAGGAAACAAACTGCAAATTCGCCGCCCGCAAGCGGCTTGACAAGCACATCCTCGGCGCCGTTGGTCTTTATCCTGCGGCACTGCACGCCGAGAGAATCCTGATCTACCGCTATCATCTCGCGATTGGCGACTATGGAATAGACGGGATTCGCCGTGTCCGGAGTGCCGTCCTGCTTCACAAAATGCCTGATATCATTGCCGAGAATAAGCGGCGCGGCCATCATGCACCAAAGGCTGAAATGCGCCTTGTTCTCCTCGTAACTGAGCTCGCCGTTGCCAACCTCAAGCATATCGGGGTCGTTCCACGCTCCGATACCCGCGTATTTATAGAGCAGCACATTTATCTCATATATGCCGATAACCGACGCCCACATCGGCTTGATATCGGCTGTGGTGCGCCAAAGATTGCCCGCCTTTGCGCCCCAGCGCCACGGGAAATTGAAGCCCCATTCGCATATGGAGAACACTATCGGCTTCTCGGGCGTGCCGTGCTTCTCGGCGTACTGCCGTGTGGCTCTTTTAAGCTCCGCACCCATATCCGTATACTGAATTGCGGCGCTGTCCTGCTTCGAGGCAACGGGATTATAAATCGAGACAGTGTTCACACCGTCGCGCAGTCTTATCCGCACCTGATGCCTGCCGTCGGGGGTGAAACTCTTAGTGGCGGGCAAGGTGGTCTTGTATCTCTCTTCGCCGTTGACGATTATCTCGAGATACTTATTGCAATTATTCTTTTTCCTTATGCACAAAGTGAGTATGTACTCGCCGTCACCGTCGGCAACAACATTATTGAAATCACATCTGCCTGCATTTGCAGACAAACCCGTGATACAGCATCCGCTTGCGAGCTTCGGGTCGTCAACAATGCGGGCTTCACCGCTGAGAACGGCTTCGCGCGCCGAATACGCCCTCTCCTCCGAGCTGCCGATCTTTGATACGGTTATTTTCTCGATATCGGGAGCTTTGGACGGGATGGGCACATTGTGGCAGAAATCATATTTGAAGTATTCCACTCCCCACTCGGCAAAGGTATCTGCGTCGACAGCCTCGTTACCGAGGCTTGCCGGCAGATCCTCACAGGTAAGAGTGCCGTTTGAGGTATATATGCCGAGCTTTGCGCCGAGAGCGTTTACGCGCTCGACAAGTGCCTTTATGCCGCTCGGGAATTTGACAAAATCGCCTTGCAGCCTGCCGTCGGCATCGCGCATCGAGGACTGCCAGCAGTCGTCGATATTTATATAGCGATAGCCGCAGTCGAGCAGACCGCTGTTTTTCATAGCGAGAGCCGTTTCATATATCAGCTCTTCATCTATTTTATTTCTGAAGGTATTCCAGCTCGACCAACCCATCGGTGGGGTGAGTGCCGCGCCGTTATCATAGGGCTTATCGGCTCTGTAGGTCAGTCTCATTGAATTCACCGCTCTTTTTGCGGCAGAGGTCGAGGCGGCTACACCCTTATCTTTTATCGCTTTAACTGCGGCGGTGATGCCTTCAAGAGAAAACAGCTTTGCCATTATATTCATCCTTTCGGTCGGTTATTTTAACACGGGAAGCGCATATTCAAACCCGTCGTAGTCGAAGCTATCGCCAAACGAGGCGGGGTCGATAGTGTCTGTATTATAGATAGTCACAAGTTGCAGCTGATAGAGCGGGAATTCGACCGCCTGCTCCATGACCTGATCGAGAAGATTTGAGACCATGGACGCCCTCGCGGAAAGACCTATAGCCGAGCGGATACCCGCAGTCAGCTCGTTTATCTTGTTATCGTTTACGGCGGTTTTGTTGAGAGTGCCCGCCGAATTATAGTAATCATATTTATCGCTCGTTGCGCCGTCGGGGACGGAATCTATCCAAATATCAGCCTTGCCGGAGGTTATGGCAGCATCCAGTCCCGCTGCATCGGCGGCGACGATATTCAGCGTTATCCCCTTCTTTGAAAGCAGGGTTTTATATTCGTTGAGCGCCGCAACGGTCAATTCATCCGCACCGCTGAGGTAATATGCGGTGAACGCTTTGTTAGGGGTGCCGTTGACTATCTCATAAGCCGAATAAGAGCTTTCGGTGTAATACGGCTGAGTGAGGTTAGCGGGATATTCGTCAAAGCGCACGCTGAGCGGGCGATACGGGACGGTATAATAAGTCCCGACCGCACTCTCCACCGAGCTTTTAACACCGCTTGCAAGGCCGCAGAGGGCTTTTCTGAGGAAATTGTCAACTGTCCTTGTATTAAAGAAGAGCGATGTGTAGCTGTCCTTATCCGAAACATAGTATTTGACCTTGTCGGCGGTGAGCTTATTTATCAGCTCGGCGGTCGCAGTCGTGGTAACGACATCCACCTTACCGTTGAGAACGCTCTGACCCGGATCCTCCTCCTTGGCGGCGAGGTCAATGAATTTCAGAGAACCAAAAGCGGGTTTACCGTCAAAATAATAATCGTTGGCTGTCAGCGAAACCTCGTTATTGCTGTGGTCGATAACGGTATAAGGCCCTGAGCCTACGGCAAAGCCGGTCATCTGCTTGACCTTATCCGCCTGCCCCTTGACATAATCGACCGAATAATACGCCTTCGACACTACAAGGGCATTCAGACGGGAGACGGCATTGATATTGCGTGAATTAAACTGCACCGTGCAGGTGTAGTCGTTGACCTTTTTGATGCCCGAAATTTCGGTTACATCTATGCCGTTCTCGTAGTTTTTATTGATATATTCTTTATAGAGCTTATCTCTGTACCATGTTTCAGGGTCATACGAAAGCGGATTTGTCTCCGCCTCAACTCTTGCAATAAGGCGCATGACCTGTGACTCCGACGGTGACGCGCCGAGATCGCTCAGCGCCTCGGAATAACCGAGCTTTGAGGCATAATCACGCCATGAAGCGCCCGTCGGCGAGGCTGAGTTCAGGTCGCCGTTGAAGCGCCTCTCGATGCTAGTTGCAACGAGATATTCGATATAATCGGCGGTTTCAATAGTTTTGACCGTGTAATTTGCCGCCACGCGCTCCTCGATACTCTCAATTGAGCTTTGATAATTCTTATCGTCGAAGTAATATTCCTTTAATCCGACGATATCATTGAGATACCAGTCGCTGTAAACACCGTCATAAGTGGCGTCCGCGATGAAATAATAGAAGAATATCACGTCGTCGATAGTCACAGGCTTACCGTCGGAGAAAAACATATCGTCCCTTATCGTGACGGTGTATTTAACGCCCGTGTTGCCCGAATACTCATACGATATGCCTCCGCAGAGGTTTACAAGGCGGTTGTCACCCGTCCTGCGCTGTATCGGCAGAAATATCTGAGAATTTATCTGCTTGTCGGCCTCGCTCTCGGCATAAAACGGGTTAAACACACCCTCTATGCCCTCGACGCCGACTTTAAGCTGCTTTGTTTTGATGGATTTTACCGCCCTGCACCCGCTTGTGAGCACTACGGCGAGGCAAAGTAAAATAACCGCAGCGGTTCTCAATATCCGTCTCATAACATTCCTCCGTATACATGATCCTTGTCATTAAATTATAGCATAATAATCATAAGTATACAATAATAAAAGTAAAAAAACAGCGGGAAGCACAACACTTCCCGCTGAAGATATTTAATTAGTCTTTGAAGCCCTCAAAGCCCTTGAATATAGCCTCGGTGTAGACATTGTGCTCATCCTTGCTGTGGTGTGAATACCAAACCTGAGCAAAGAAGGGGTTGACGCTGGCTTCGGTATCGTAATCCCAATGGAACTTCTTGCCTTCGCAATCGGTGGGAACTTCCTTCGGGCACCAATGGCCGCCTCTGAGGACAAGGTTGGGGGACATCATGAACTCGTGGCCGTGAGCGCACTTCCACTTGATGGGAGTGTAGAAATCAACATAATCGCTCTCGGTTGCAAGGCACTCGCCGCCTCTGAAAGCAGCAGCCTTCTTGAAGTCCTCGATGGTGAGCTCGGAGAGAGGCTTGCTCTCGTCATAGCCGTGATCAAGGTTGGTGACGGTCTTGGTGGGACGCTCTGCGGCAGGATTATAATCCTTCCATGTGCCTATCTTCTTATACTCATCAAGTGAGCCCCAATAAGCGGAGATCCTGTCCTGCTTATTGTTTTTAAGCCACCAGTTGGTGCCGTAAGTCTCTTTGTTGGTAAGGGACTTCATAAAGATCTTGACCGCCCAGGGAGCGAGCTTGGCAGCGGGGGCGAGCTTCATGTAAGCAGGGGCGCTGTCCCTAAGACCCTTGAAGTACTTCTTAACGGGTATGTTTGCACGGAAGTGGCAGTATTCCTCGAGCTTATCGCCGTCGGCATACCACTGGCCGTGGAAGTTCTTGGTAACGAACCAGTTGCGGTCAAAGAGCTTCTCGGGTCTGCCGACTCCGAGAGCGTCAAGCAGGAGGACCTCAAACTCATAGTTAGTGAGTCTGTATTCGTCGCCGCTGCCGATATTGTAGAAGCTTCTCCAGAACTCCTCGGGGAGATCCATGGTGCAGATGTTGGTCATAAGTCTGCCGGAATCCTCGACGGTAGCCCACTCAAGCACGCCGTTAAGAGGAACGTGATACATGATGGGATCCATGTTCTTGATGATGTCGGCATAGAGAATGCCGGACTGACGGAGAGATACCCAATATTTAAGACCTGACTCTGCAAAAATGCTCTCAGCAATGACCTTGCTGCATGCATAGTGGTCGTAAACGCTGATCTGGATGGGGTCGCCGGTACGTCCCCAATGGGTAGGAGCGTTCCTGTCGCCGGTCTCGGCAACGGTGCCGATGTAAACTACCTTGATGGCATCGGGATCGGGCTGAGCCTTAACTGCGTCAACGATGTTTCTCGCAGCAGTGGTGTTGGTGACGACGGTCTTGGTCGGATAGTAGTCAGCGCTGGGTGAAACCATGCCGCCGACATGAAGAACGTAGTCAGCGCCGGTAACGCACTTGAGAACATCCTCATACTTGCAAAGGTCGCCCCAAACGATCTTGACCGAGGGGTCATTCTCATAAGCCTTGAAGAGCTCCTTATTCTTCTGGCTGCCTCTTAGCAGGAGAACGATATTCAGCTCATTCTTCTTTGCGTAGAGCTGCTTAAAGCTCTCATGACCCATATTACCGGAAGCGCCGGTAAGGAATACGGTCTTTTTCTGTGCCATAATAAATTCCTCCAAAAAATTTTTTGCGCCAAAAACTTACTTTATAATGGTAACATAATCTGATTTATAAATCAACAATTTTTGAAAACAAATGGTTGAGTTTTGTAACATTCAGGTGATATTAAAGGCTTTTTTGAACATCGTCTCAACGGTCAGCATTTGCTCGATCTCTTTTTTATTACTCTCGCTGAACATTGACGCGTCCTTTGACCTTGCGCTGTAGCCGATATCAAGACCGCAGAGACCGAGATGATATTTCGCATTGACGGGGTACATCTGGCACTCTGCGAGCGAAGCAAACGCAAGGAAAGCCTGCACCTGCTTTGCCTTCTCGGGCTCGATTTTGTAGTTTTTGCAGAGCCATGAATATATCTCGGGGTGGAAGTTGCCCATAACGCCCGAATAGCCAGCGCAGCCCGCCTCGAGTGATTCAAGGAGCGTGGCGGAGTTGGCGTTATATATTTTGAGGCCGAGGCCGTCGACGGCTTCGAGCTTGGCTTTTATTTCACCGATGCGGCAGCAGGTATCCTTGAGGAATTTGAGTCTGCCGCCGAGGGCGCATTCGCGCAGAGTCTCGGGCTTCATAAGGCGCTTGTAGGGATAGGGGCATTCATATATGCCGAGGCCTATCTCCGGTATTGAAGACACGGCTTTGTCGAAGTTACGCAGGAAAACGCTGTCGTCCTCATCCTGAGCGGCAAACCTGTTGGCAATGAAAACATATGCGTCAATGCCCTCGTCGATGAAAGCGTTCGCCTCGTATATCTGGCGGTCAAGGTCGCCGGCGGTGTGACCGGAGGCGACGACACTCATTCCCTTGGGCAGATTTTTCATTATGAATTTGAGCAGCTCAAGTCTCTCCTCAAACGAAAGGAAAAATATCTCGCTTGACTGGCAGATGGCAAAAATGCCGTCAACGCCCTTTTCGGAGTACCAATTCAGCAGTTCAAGCACGCCGTTGTAATCGACCTTGTTTTCCTCGGTAAACGGAGTTACCATGGTCGGGTATACTCCGTCGGGAATATTCTTAACCATAACAAAACCTCACAATAACAAAATAAGGCGGCAATTACGCCGCCTATTAGTTTAATACTTGCAAAAGTCTTTGTCAATGCCGTTAATTCAATTTTTTTCGCAGGAGCTGCAAAACCGCCTTCTCCCTGCGGGAGACCTGCACCTGGGTCATCCCGAGTACAGCGGCCACCGCTGACTGAGTCATGCCGTCATAATATCGCATCTCAATCATATGCTTGTCACGCTCATCGAGAGAATCGACAGCCTGCCGCAGAGCGATAAGATCGGATATTTCATCCTCGGGCGAAGCGACGGGCACATCTAACTGCTCGCCCGCATCCTCGCCGACTGTCAGTGACATCACGGGCATGGAGGCGTTTATCAGCATTGCCGCCTCGGCAGCCTCTATACCGAGGCTTTGAGCAAGCTCGCCGACCGTCGGCTCACGGCCGAGAGACAGAGTTATCTCCTCTCTGCGCTTGAGCGCCGCCCTCGAACGCTCCTTCAGCGCCCTGCCGACCTTGACGGAGCCTGAGTCACGGAATATACGCTTTATTTCGCCGAGAATGACTGGCACGGCATAGGTCGAGAATGAGAAGCCCCTCGACGGGTCGAAATTATCCGCCGCCTTTATTATACCGACGCACCCCGCCTGAAACAGATCGTCATACTCCACTCCCCTGCCTCTGAAGCGATTGGCGCAGGCATGGACAAGCCCGAGGTTATTCTCGACAAGCTCATTTCTGCCGCTTTTTTGCTCAATCATCGCCACCGTTACGCCCCTTGATATACTTTGTCAGAGTTACCGTGGTGCCCTTGCCCGGTGCGGAGCGCACACCCAGCCTGTCGCAGAAGCTCTCCATGACGGCGAAGCCGAGACCCGCCCGCTCCTCGCCGAGGGTCGTGTAAAGCGGCTCCATGGCTTTTTTGACGTCCTCAATGCCGCAGCCGGTGTCGCGGATCTTTATCCTAACGCCGCCGTCCTCATATAGCCCCGCCCATATGTATATCTGACCGACGGAGTCGGCATAAGCGTGGACGATGCAATTTGTCACCGCCTCGCTGACCGCGGTCTTAATATCCGATATTTCCTCAAGTGTCGGGTCGAGCTGCGAAACGAACGCCGCTACCGCCGCCCTCGCAAACGCTTCGTTAACGGAGCGGCTCTCTATCCTCAGTCTCATTTCATTTATCGGTTTCATTGTCCTTCTTCCTTTCTCGATCTTTTGTTTTAAGCGTTACGAGTTTCTCAAGCCCCGCGAGCTTCATCATCGAATACAGCCTGTGCGAGAGATTGACCACCTCCACATTGCCGCCGTAGCTCTGAACCACTCGGTATCTGCCGAGCACGAAGCCAATACCGGAGCTGTCCATGAATGTGACATCGCCGAAATCGAGCCGTACATTAGGCGCAAGGCTCGCTCGGATAGCGTCGTCCGCCTCATATCTCATTGCGGCGGCATTGTGATGATCTATCTCGCCGCTTATCGCAACCGTCACGCGCAGCGGCGTGGATGTAATTTTGACTGCCATTGCTTTCGCCTCCGTAAATAAAAAATCCCTTATCACAAGGATAAGGGATTGACAGTGTAAATTTTGTTGAAAAACAGCGCTGATTTAATTATTATGATCAAGCATTTGATCACGGATCTCGCCCGCAAGATAAAATGAGCCGCAGACTATCAGCGCTTCTCCGTTTTTCACCCTACTTCGGGCATACTCAAGAGCTTCGGCAGGCGAAGATATTGCTTGGCAAACGGCGCAATACTCAGCGGCTGCCTCTTTGAGCGCCTCGGCGTCCATTGCGCGGGGCACGTCGGCTCTGGTGGCAATGAATTCCGCGGCAAACGGCGCAACACGGCGCAGATAGCCGTCAACATCTTTATCCGCCATGAGTGATGATAGCATCACGATACGCCTGCCCGCGACATGCCTGCCTATGAAATCGGCGACCGCCTCGGCGCAGCCCTCGTTATGACCGCCGTCAAGCAGGATCACAGGCTCACGGCTTATCAGCTCGAGCCTTGCCGGCATCACAGCCGCCGCTATGCCCTCGGCTATCGCCGCGTCACTGATATCGGCGTGCAGCGCTCTGACAGCTTCTATCGCCGTGCAGGCGTTATAAACCATATGCTTACCCGCAAGGTGAAGCTCGAATCGCAGCCCGTCATATTCCGCCTCTGTACCGTAAAGCGACTCGGATATGACGGAAATTTTGCCTATATCCGGCACGGTGAGCCTGTCGCCCGCCTCGGCACAAGCCTTGCGTATAATGTCAAAGGCTTTTTCGTCCTGAAATGGATAAGCGACTATCTCGGAGCGGGGCTTTATGATGCCGCACTTCTCAAAGGCTATCTTTTCCACGGTGTCGCCGAGAACCGCCATATGGTCGAGCGAAATGCTCGTGAGCACGCCGACGCATGGGGCGTCAATGATGTTGGTGGAGTCAAATCTGCCGCCGAGACCGACCTCAAGGACGGCATAATCGCAGCCTTTACGCTTAAAATACACAAACGCCGCAGCGGTTATCGCCTCAAACTCCGTGGGCTGAATGCCTCTCGGCGCAAGGTCGTTTTCAACAGCGTTTTTGACCGCCGAAACGCAGTAGGCAAGCTCCTCGGGAGCTATCATTCCGCCGTTATACTGGATTCTCTCTCTGAAATTCGAGACATACGGCGATATAAATAGCCCCGTATTGAATCCCGCTTTTTGCAGAATGCAGGATATTATCGTTGACGTGGAGCCCTTGCCGTTTGTGCCCGCCACATGGATTATTTTAAGCCCCTTCTGCGGCTCGCCGAGCGCACGGCAAAGCTCGCCGATACGCTCAAGCCCCGGGCGCATACCGAATTTCTCAAGCGAGTGGATATATTCTATTGCTTCATTGCAATTCATAATGTCACCTGTGCAATGCGCCACCGCAGCTCAGCCGCAGTGGCGCAGGAATAGTATTATCAGCCTAATTTCGCTATGCTCTCTTTGAGCATGGCGATTTTCTCCTCATATCTCGTCTTTTGCTCACGCTGAGCCTCAACAACGGCGGCGGGAGCCTTGGCGACGAAATTCTCGTTGGAGAGCTTACCGTTGACAAAGGCAAGATCCTTCTCAACGGCGGCAAGCTCCTTATTGAGCCTTGCCTTCTCGGCCGCAAGGTCGACAAGCTCGCCCATCGGGATATATATTTTTGCGTCGGCGGTAACTATGCAGACCGCACCGTCAAGCTCAAAGCTGTCGGCGACCTCGACTTCGGAGGCGCTCGCAAGCCTCTGCATGAATACCGAGCCGTGCTCAAAGGCGGGCTTATATGCCGTAGCGATATAAACTTTGGCCTTTCTTGACGGCGGAACATTCATCTCGGCTCTGCGGTTACGGATAGCGCGCACGGCGGTCATTATCCTCTCCATCTCCGCTTCCTCAGCCTCGAAGCTATGAGCGGGGTCGTACTCCGGCCATGCGGAGATCATTATGGATTCGCCGTCGTGGGGCAGTGTCTGCCATATCTCCTCGGTGATGAACGGCATAAAGGGGTGCAGGAGCTTGAGCGTGTTGCTCATAACCCAAACGAGCACCTGCTTTGCGTCCTTAGCCTCGGAGCCGCCCTTTTGAAGTCTTATCTTGGCTATCTCGATGTACCAGTCGCAGAAAACATCCCAGATGAAATCATAGAGCTTCGCGACAGCCATGCCCAGCTCGAATTTCTCAAGGTTATCGGTAACTTCCTTAACAAGGTCATTGTAAAGGCTGATGACCCACTTATCCTCGAGAGCGAGGTTTGCGGGCAGCTCGCACTTGATATCATCGTCGCCGATATTCATCAGAATGAATCTCGAAGCATTCCACAGCTTGTTGGCAAAGTTGCGGCTCGCGCCGACCTTCTCGTCGGAGAATCTCATATCGTTGCCGGGGCTGTTGCCCGTGGCAAGAGTGAGCCTAAGTGCATCCGCACCGTATTGGTCGATTATCTCGAGCGGATCAATACCGTTGCCGAGCGACTTTGACATCTTCCTGCCGAGGGCGTCTCTGACAAGGCCGTGGATAAGCACGGTATCAAACGGCACCTGACCTGTATACTCAAGAGCCGAGAATATCATACGGCTTACCCAGAAGCCTATGATATCGTAGCCGGTAACAAGAGTGTTGGTCGGGTAATAATGCTTAAGGTCGCTCGTCTCGTCGGGCCAGCCGAGAGTTGAGAACGGCCAAAGAGCCGAGGAGAACCATGTATCAAGCGTGTCGCTGTCCTGCTCTATATTCTTGCTCGAGCAGTAGGGGCAGCAGTCGATATCGGTCTTTGAAACGGTGGTCTTGCCGCAATCGGCGCAATACCACGCGGGGATGCGGTGACCCCACCAAAGCTGACGGGAGATACACCAGTCGCGGGTGCCTCTCATCCAGTTCATATAGTTCTTGGTGAAGCGCTCGGGCACGAACACGGTCTCGCCCCTCTCGACCGCCTCGATAGCGGGCTTTGCAAGAGGCTCCATGCGGACGAACCACTGCTTTGAGACCATCGGCTCAATGCTCGTATGGCAGCGGTAGCAGGTGCCGACCTCGTGCTTGAGAGGCTCGATATACTTGATATATCCGCCTTCTTCAAGGTCTGCAAGTATCGCCTTGCGAGCCTCCATGGTGGTCATGCCTGCGTATTTGCCGCAGTCGAGCACCTCAGGCTCGTCGGGGGCAGCCTTGCCGCTTGCAACAAGCTCATCATAAACAGCCTTATCCGCCGCGCCGGTCATATGGCCGTCGTAGGTGAAGGTGCGCACCATGGGCAGATTGTGACGTCTGCCGACCTCAAAGTCGTTGGGGTCATGGGCAGGTGTAATCTTAACAACGCCCGTACCCTTTGTCATATCGGCGTGCTCGTCGCAGACAATGGGGATCTCTTTGTTGAGAAGCGGGAGAATGACATGGCAGCCGTGGAGATGAGCGTAGCGCTCGTCCTCGGCGTTGATGGCAACAGCGGTATCGCCGAGCATCGTCTCGGGTCTGGTGGTGGCAAGCTCAAGCTGCTCGCCCGTCTCCTTTACGGTGTAAAGAAGATGCCAGAAGTTGCTGTCCTTCTCGTCATATTCGACCTCCGCGTCGGAAATAGAGGTCTTGCAGCAGGGGCACCAGTTGACCATCCTGTTGCCTCTGTAGATAAGGTCTTTTTCATAAAGGCGCACAAAGACTTCGCGCACGGCCTTGCTGCAGCCCTCGTCGAGGGTGAAGCGTTCTCTGTCCCAATCGCAGGAGGAGCCGAGCTTCTTGAGCTGCTCGATGATGCGTCCGCCGTAAGCGGCTTTCCACTCCCATGCTCTTTTGAGGAATCCGTCGCGGCCGATATCGTCCTTGGTGATGCCCTCTTTTTTCATCGCCTCGACTATCTTCGCCTCGGTAGCTATCGAAGCGTGGTCGGTGCCGGGCACCCAAAGGGTATCGTAGCCCTGCATTCTCTTCCAGCGGATAAGGATATCCTGGAGAGTGTTATCAAGAGCGTGACCCATGTGAAGCTGGCCGGTGATATTCGGCGGCGGGATAACGATCGTGTAGGTCTTTTTGCCCTCTTCGGTCTTTGCGTGGAAGTATTTGCCCTTGAGCCAAAAATCATAAATACGATCTTCGACATTCTTAGGGTCATACTGCTTTGCAAGATCCTTTGCCATAAGAATCAATCCTTTCTTACTTCGTGAGACAGAAAAAACCCGCCTCACAGATCAAATAATCAATGAGACGAGTAATAATTACATACCCGCGGTACCACTCAAATTGCGCTGTTAAGCGCCTCTCTCAGGCTCTGACAAGCCCTTTGCATTAACGCAGCGTAACGGGAGGATTCTACTCACGCACAGGCGCTTTCTTTCCCCCGGCTCTGAGGCTACAGCAGGACGGCCCTCGCTGCCGGCTCGCACCAACCGCCGGTTCTCTTGAAACTAATGCCGAACGCACTCCTCGTCAAAGCCTTTATATGAAATTATCAGTATTTTATCATATCAAATAAAAATTGTCAATATACTAAATCATCTTGTAGAGCAAAAAGGTGAATCAACTTGAAAAAACCGTCTCCGCTGCTGCGCAACACGATTATTATGACCGCCGTCAATCTGATAATGCGCTCGGTCTCGGTCGGCTTCAACGCTTATCTGACTTCAAGGATAGGCTCGCAGGGAATCGGGCTTTTTCAGCTTGTAATGACGGTCTATTCGCTTGCGGTCACCTTCTCCTGCGCAGGAATGCGGCTTGCAAGCATGAGAATGACGGTGGAATCCGCTTCGGAGCGCTCGACCGACCGCTTTATGCTCTGCGCCATGGGCTGCGGCTGCACGGTTGGGGCAATTCTTTACACATTTGCCGATATTATAAGCCTGAAGAGGCTCGGAAACGCCTGCACCGCCCCGATGTTGCGGCTGCTTGCGTTTGCGTTGCCGTTCACGGCGATGAGCAGCGTGCTCGGAGGATATTTTACGGCCAAAGGCATGATACTGCCCTACTCCTGTATTCAGCTTATCGAGCAAGGAATAAAAACACTTGCGGCAATGCTGCTGATAAGGGGCGCGCGCACACCGCAAAGTGCCTGTACGGCGGTCATCACGGCAATGGTCGCCTCCGAGGCGCTGTCGTTTTTGCTTTCGTTCGCTCTCAAAAAATCAGCCGTTAAAAAAGGCGCAGCCGACAAATCGGTGCGCCTTAAATCGTTTTTTCGTATTGCTTTGCCCGACGCTGCGGGCACCTGCGTGAGGAACATACTGCTGACCGTCGAGCACTTGCTGATACCGAAGGGCTTTGAGCGTTCGGGCGAGGGAAACTCGGCGGCGCTGGCGGCCTACGGCAACATTCACGGCATGGCTCTGCCGCTGCTGCTCTATCCGAGCGCCGTGCTGTCATCGCTCTCCGCACTGCTGATTCCTGAGCTTGCCCGCAGGCGTGAAGCCTGTGACAAAAGCGGCATAAGCCTCTGCGTTGAGCGAAATTTGAAGCGCACACTGATATTTGCCTGCGTCTGTGCGGGTGTGTTTGCCCTCGGTGCTACCGCCGTCTCAAACGCTGTATATCATTCGGACGAAGCAGTGCTTTATATCCGCATACTCTCCCCTCTCGTGCCGATAATGTATACCGACATGGTGACGGACGGTATGCTGAAGGGGCTGGATCAGCAGGTACACTCGATGAATTACAATATGATAGACTCCGCGCTCTGCGTGATACTCGTCGCGACGCTGCTGCCGAAATACTCGGTAAAGGGATATATATTTATCCTGTATTTCAGCGAGATACTGAATTTTTATCTTAGCCTGCGTCGGCTGCTGACGGTGTGTGAGATCAGAGTCTTTCGAGAGTTTTCACAAGGAAATTCCAAGTCCTCTCAGTCGAAGAAATGCTCAATCTCTCCTCAGGAGAATGGATCCCGTTCATATCGGGGCCTATCGAAACGCAGTCGAGGTCTTTCATCTTGCCGCTGAAAACGGCGCACTCAAGCCCGGCATGAACGGCGGTTACTACCAGCTCTTTATCGAAAAGCTCTCTGAAAACTTCAACCATAGTATCTCTCATGGTGGAGGTCTTTTTGAATTCCCAAGCGGGATATTCGCCGTGGGTGGTGGCGGTGGCGCCGAACGCCTTGCCGAGGTTTATTATCCGCTCGCAAAGCTCGTCACGCTCGTTATTCTTATTGCTTCTTACCGCGAAGCCGAACTCGGTGCAGTCACCCTTTCTGCGCAGGATGCCGAGGTTGAGCGAGGTCTGGACAAGGCCTTTTATCTCACCGCTCATCTTGACAATACCCGCAGGGAAGGACGAAAGCAGCCCCGCAAGGGCGGCCGTGCTCTCATCGTCAAAGCACTCGGCGGACTTGTCGCATTCTTTGATCGAAATACGGATACCGTCGTCAATGCCCGCATATTTCACTTTAAGCTCCGCAAGGAAGCTGTCGGCACAGGCGGCAAGAGGAGCTATATCGTCGGCACAGATACGGCAGACGGATTCGCGGGTTATCGCATTATCCATCGAGCCGCCGACTATCGAAGCGACATTGTACGAGCCTGCTTTCAGTATTCTTGCAAGCAGCTCTCCCATGAGATTGCTTGAATTCGCATAGCCATGGTGGATCTCCTCGCCCGAGTGACCGCCGTGGAGACCGTCGATAACGATTTCATAGGTCGGTGCGGAATTTGCCGTCATTTTGAAGGGCAGAAGGATATCCACACGCTTGCCTCCGGCGCAGCTCGCCCAGAGATAGCCCTCGGCCTCGGAGTCGATATTTATCATGCGCTTACCGCTGAGCACGCTTGTGTCGATGCCGACCGCGCCGTCCATACCGACCTCCTCATCGACAGTGAGCACCACTTCGAGCGGAGGATGCCTCAGGTCGTTGCTGTCGATAAGAGCTAGAGCCATTGCAACGGCAATGCCGTCGTCGCCGCCGAGGGTGGTGCCGTCCGCGTGGACGAAATCGCCGTCAACGATCAGCTTTAATCCGTCTTTTTTGAAGTCGTGGGTGCTGCCGTGAACCTTTTCGCACACCATGTCGAGATGACCCTGTATAATGACCGGCTCGGAGCTCTCCATGCCCTTTGAGGCGGGTTTAAAGATAACTACGTTGCCAAGCCCGTCTTTAATATATTTCAGCCCTTTACTTGCCGCAAGAGCGGCGCAGTAGGAACTTATCTGCTCGGTGTTGCCCGAGCCTCTCGGAATTGCCGAGATATTCTCAAAATACTCAAATACCTTTTCGGGTTTTAAACCCGCAAGAACTCTTTCTGACATATTTACACCCCGTAAATTATTTTGCGCCCATATAACGCCTCTGTAATTCTATCACACGGTTCAACTTTTTTCAACAGAATATTTCATCGTTTTTCAATCATTGACTTTATGCGATGCCGAGGATATAATATTAACATAACAATCATGATCGGCAGGTTGATTAAATGGCGAAGCTATACTTCAAATACGGCGCAATGGGCAGCTCAAAATCCGCTCAGGCGCTTATAGCGAAATTCAACTATGAGGAGCGGGGCATGAGTGTCTGGCTTATAAAGCCCGCCATCGACTCCCGCTACGGCGAGGACACGGTCAAATCAAGGATCGGCATCTCAAGCCCGGCGCAATCCATCAAAAAAGGCGATGATATCCTCGCAATGCTTGAAAATGCGGGCAAGGTCGACGTCATAATCTCGGACGAGAGCCAATTCTTTGAGCCGGAGCAGATAGATCAGCTCCGCTATATAGTAGATATTCTCGATATCCCCGTAATGTGCTTCGGGCTTCGCACGGATTTCCTGACCCACCTTTTCCCGGGCAGTCGGCGGCTCTTTGAGCTTGCGGACTCGATAACGGAGATAAAGACCATCTGCCAATGCGGCGCAAAGGCGACGGTGAACGCCAGGATCGATGAGAACGGCAACACGGTCACAAGCGGCGAGCAGGTGCTGCTCGGCGCAAACGACTGCTACATCGCCATGTGCCACAAATGCTGGCAAAAGAGCATAAACAGATGAAAATTTAAGGAGCTGTAATTAGCAGCTCCTTTTTGATTAGTCAATTCAGTTTTTTTCATATAGTTCTTCAAGGCTTCTAAATTCGTCGAAAATAATACTTTTCCTGATATATTCTCCGTTTTTCCAATAGCATTTTTCCGCAACAGGGTTTTCGCCGGTAGTCAAGACTCGATAAGTATCATCGACAACTTCTAAAGCGGAATTATCGAGCTGAACTGCCGGAATTTTATAGGTGCGCTTCATCATTTGCATAACAGATTCAGCTCTGTCGGATTCTTTTATCAAGTGAGGCGCAAACAAGATATGAATTAATCCAAGCCCTGCAACCCTTATCATTTCGCTTGAGTTTGAAGAAATAGTCCGCGAGTCGGAATTGCCGTAATCACACCAGCAAATAGCGCCCGCACTGACTCCGCACAAGACCTTATCGTCATTATATGCTTCCGCAAGCATTTCATCAATACCGTAGAGCTTAAATAACCGCATAAGCTTATATGTGTTACCGCCGCCGACATAGATTATGTCGGCATCCTTTATTTTGCTGCTTGCTATATTTTTGCTTTTTACTTCTTTGTACCGTAGATAATCGGTTTGACAATTATACATGCCGCCATATATCCCGTCCATAACCTCAAAATAATAGTCGGGATATTTATTAGCTAAACCGATAAACAAGAATTTCGGATTTGTTTTACCTGTAAGCTTTATAATTTCCTTGTCAAACGGCGCTGTTTCATATTTCGTATTATGATGGCCGTTTTCTCCGCCGCCTATTGCAACAATCTTTCCCATTTTGATACTCCAATGTAAAAAACTCCTGAAAGTGAAATACCATAACGATCATTTCTAAAAACATATTGAAACTCTCGTTATGGCATCTCATAAACAACATATAATTCTATATCAGTCAAAGAGATAAACTCTCGTCTCATAGGGCTTCGTCATAAACGAATTGAGGGAGTTGTCGGTGACATCATAGTTTGAAAGCACAAGCTTGCCCTTGCTCAGGTCAAAGCCCTGCGGAGCTGAGAAATACACCGGCTGCTCGCAGAAGGAATTAATGACCAGCATTCTCTTGCCCTCATAGTTGCGCTCGTATACAAAGAGCTTCCTGCTGCTTTTATAGTGGAGCTTGAAGTCGCCGTAGATGCAGACCTCGTTCTCCTTACGGAATTTGAGGAGCTTGCGGTAATAGTTGAGAATGGAGTTCTCGTCCTTCTCCGCCGCCTCAACATTGATATCGGTGTAATTCGGGTTGACATAGAACCAGGGCTTCTCCGCCGTGGTGAAGCCTGCGTTCTTCTCGGCGCTCCACTGGACGGGAGTCCTTGCGTTATCCCTCGAAGCGCGGTTTGCGATCTTCATCGTAACACTGTGCGGGAAAAGCAGCTTTCTAAATAGCTTATAAGTATCCCTTGTCTGGACATCGGCATACATATCTATCTCCGGCAGCTTGATGTTGAGCATACCGATCTCCTGACCCTGATAGATAAACGGGGTACCGCTCTGGCAGATATACATCGTGGCGAGCATTTTGCCGCTCTCAACTCTGTATTTCTCACTGCCGTAACGGCTGATGATCCTCGGCTGGTCGTGGTTCTCGATATAATTTGCGTTCCACGCAATGCCGTAGAGCTTCGTCTGCCAATTATTATATACTCTCTTGAGCTTCCTGAGGTTAAACGGTGCGGGAACCCAACCTATCATGAAGCAGTCGGCTTCCATATGCTGGAAGTTGAACATCATGTTGAGCTTTTGGCTTGCGCCCTCTTTGATAAAGCGAAGGGCGAGTTTCGGGGTCATCATCGGGGCCTCGCCGACGGTCATGCAGTCGTAATTATCGGTAACACGCCTGAATTCGCCGAGGTATTCGTCGAGATGCGGGCCGCACTTATAATGCTCCATGCCGCAGGCCGCGGGTATCGGAAAACCGTTGGGCAGACCCTCTTTTTTAGATATGAACGTGATAACGTCCTCACGGAAGCCGTCAACGCCCATGTCGAGCCAGAAGCGGATGATATCCTTTATTTCCTCACGCACCTTGGGATTGTCCATATTGAGGTCGGGCTGCTCCTTGCAGAAAAGGTGCAGATACCACTCGTCGAGGTTTTTATCATATTCCCAGCCGGGGCCGGTGAAGGTGGACAGCCAGTTGTTGGGCGGTTTCCTGCCGCCGGGCTTCCTGCCCTCGCGCCAGAAATAGTAGTCATGATACGGGTTATCACGGCTCTTTTTGCTCTCCTTAAACCACTCGTGCTCATCGGAGGTGTGGTTGATGACGAGATCCATAATAATCTTCAGCCCACGCTCATGGGCGGCGGAAAGTAGCTCCTTGAATTCGTCAAGGGTGCCGTATTCGGGATTGATATCCCTGTAATCCGCTATATCGTAGCCGTAATCATGCTGCGGCGATTTATAGAGCGGCGAGAACCAAATTGCGTCAACGCCGAGGCTCTTGATATAATCGAGCTTCTCCATAACGCCCTTGAGATCGCCGATACCGTCGCCGTTGCCGTCCTTGAAGCTGCGGGGCCAGACCTGGTAGACAGCCATTTCCTTGTACCAATGCTTATTGATATCTGCCATTGTCTTCAGTCCTTTCCTTGTAGAATAAATATTTCAGATCATGCCGATCTTAGTTGCTTTTTACGCTCGGGAAGCTGAGTAATGATAATTGCTATAAACATGACGGCGCAGCCGAAAAGCTCCCTCGAAGAGAGGCGCTGATGAAGTATCAGCCAGCCGAATATCACCGAGAATACCGACTCGAGGCAGAGAAGTATCGACGCCACGGCAGGCTCGGCATATTTTTGACCGAATATTTGCAGCGTGAATGCTCCGCCGCAGCTCATAATGCCTGCATAAAGCAGCGGAACTCCCGCGCTGATAATGGCATCCATTTTCGGCTCCTCAAATATAAACATACAGATGACCGAGATAATGCCCGATACGAAGAACTGAGCGCACGAGAGCGCCACATTGTTGACCTTCTTGCAGAAATGGTCGATAACAAGTATATGCACGGCGAACGCCACGGAGCACACAATGGTCACTATCTCGCCCTTGCCGATGGAGAAATCGCCTTTTTTGATGCTGAGGAAATAGAGGCCGACCACGCCGAGCGCAACGCCAACCCATATCCTCGGGCGCACCTTTTGGCCGAGAAACAGCCCGAAAAGCGGCACCAAAAGCATATAAAGAGCGGTTATGAAGCCGACCTTGCCCGCATCGAGAAAATTAAATGCATACTGCTGCAAATTTGTGCCGATAAAGAGGGGCAGGCCGCAGCAAACGCCGCCTATAAGCACGTCTTTGAACGGAAATTTTTTCTTCTCGCCGTCGGGAAGTGCGGAATTTTCTTTCTTAAACGACACTATGACAAGCGGCACGAGGACTATTGCGCCGAGCAGAGTCCTAAGCCCATTGAATGTGAAAGTGCCTGTTTTTTCGCCGCCTGCGCTCTGTGCAACGAACGAAAGCCCCCATATCACTGCGGCGAGAATGCAATAAAGAGGCCCTAAAAATTTAGTCTTTTTGATAAGAATCACCCCGGAACGAACCGTAAACTCGCAAAAGCCGCCCACAGCGAACACCATGGGCGGCAAAAGGTCAGAGATTATTCAGCGGACTCCTCGACTGCTTCTTCAGCGGGAGCGGCTTCTTCCTCGGCAGCCTCTTCTGCGGCGGGCTCGATAAGAGCACGGATGGAAAGGCTGACGCGCTTCTTGTCGAAGTCGATAGCGGTGATCTTGCAGGTCACTTTATCGCCTACGGTAAGAACGTCCTGAGGCTTGCTGATATGTCTGTCGGCGATCTGGGAAATATGGATAAGACCGTCGATGCCGGGGATGATCCTTGCAAATGCGCCGAAGGTGGTGAGACCGACGATCTCAGCCTCGATCACGCTGCCTACGGGATAATTCTTCCTGAGGATCTCCCAGGGATTGTCCTCGTCTCTTCTGTAGCCGAGAGAGATCTTCTTATTCTCGGCGTCGAGAGCCTTGATGTAAACGTCAACTTCCTGACCGATGCTGAATACTTCGGCGGGATTCTTGATACGCTTCCAGGACATCTCGGAGATATGTACCATACCGTCAACGCCGCCGATATCGACGAATGCGCCGTAGTTGGTCATTGACTTAACAACGCCGTGATACTTCTGGCCGACCTCAGCCTGTGCCCAGAAAGCCTCGGCGGCTTCTTTTCTCATATCCTTGAGAACGGCACGGATGGAGCCGACGGCTCTCCTGCGCTGCTTGTTGACTTCGATGATACGGAACTTAACGGTCTTCTTGAGCAGATCCTCAAGAGGCTCGTCTTTGCGCTCGGTTGCGAGCGAAGCGGGGATGAAAATCCTGACGCCGCCGCTGACAACGAGGATGCCGCCCTTGATAACTTCGGCGACAGTGCCCTCAAGGACTCTGCCGTCCTCCTCTGCTGCGATGATGTCGGTCCATGCCTTCTGAGCGTCAAAACGTCTCTTGGAAAGCATTACGGTGCCTTCGGCATCATTGGTCTTCATTATGATAAGATCAAGCGTATCGCCGACCTTGAGCTCTTTAGCTGCGTCTGCATTGGGGTCTGCGCTGTATTCGTCCATGGGAACGAAGCCTGCATGCTTCCTGCCGATATCGACCTGGATCTCGGTCGGGGTAATACCCATAACGACGCCCTTAACACGCTGATCGGTACTCATGTTATTGAGTGATTCCTCAAGAGCTGCGGAAAAATCCATATCTTCAGCTGCTGCTACTTCAGAAGGCACCTCCTCTACCTGAATATTTGTGGTTTCGTTAACGATCTCGGACATTGCAAAAAGTACCTCCTTAATTATTGCGGAGGGGGTCGATGCCCCCGCCGTCACGCCTACAGTGGCGCAATGCGAGAAATTTATGGTATTGAGCTCTGCAGCTCTTTCCACCAAATAAGTGTCGCAGTTTTCACTGCACACGGCTTTTAGCTTCGCCGTATTTGAACTGTGACGGTCGCCGATGATTATCATCATGTCGCTCTGTTTGGAAATCAAAGCGGCTTCATCCTGCCGTTCGCGAGTTGCAAAACATATTGTATCAAAAATTTTAGCGTTTGTATAGTATTTTTTTATTTTTTCTTTGCAAATTTTCCAGACTTTTTGCGAAAAAGTCGTCTGAGAGATAGCTATTATTCTTTTATCGTAATTTTTGCCGTCATTTCTGATTATCTCGTCCAGCTCCGCCTCGCTGTTGAAGATATTTACCTCGCCCTTACAGTGACCCTTTATGCCGATGACTTCCGGGTGATTCGGGTCGCCCGCGATGAAAACCTCGGTATCTTCGCCGCTGTTCTCGGCGACGATACGGTGTATCTTCTTAACAAACGGGCAGGTGGCGTCGCATATCTCCGCACCCGTGCCATTCAGCTCTTCATAAACCTCGGCAGCTACTCCGTGCGCCCTGATTATGACCGTCTCTCCCCGCTGCGCCTCGGCAGGTGAAGAGATTATCCTCACGCCCTTTGCGGCAAGGTCGTCGGTGACAAGCGAATTGTGGATAAGCTGGCCGAGAGTTGCCGCCCGTGCGTCGGAATTCGCAAGCTCATAGGCCATATTGACCGCTCTGTCGACTCCGAAACAGAAGCCTGCGGTCTTGGCAAGTATCACTCGCAATGTCCTTCACTCCAAAGCTCGTTTATCTTGCTCATTATGTAGTCGGCGGCGGCGTGTATCTCCGTCCTGCCGCTGTCCTCATTGAGCTTTAGCTCCTCAAACGGAATGAGCTTGCCGAATCTGATGGTCATCTTTGTATGCTTCTTCATATCGTCCGAATTATATATCGAAACGGGCAGGATATCAGCGTGGGAAGCGAGGGCGATCCTTGCAATGCCGCTCTTGGCCTTGCCGGGCTTATGATCCTTTGAGCGGGTGCCCTCGGGGAATATACCGAAGATATAGCCCTCGTTGACAAGGCGCACCGCATAGTTAAGCGCCTCGGAATCCGCGCCGCCTCTGACAACGGGGAAGCCGTTGAGTTTTGTGAGAACATGTCTGACTAAGGGCTTTGCAAAAAGCTCCTTTTTGCCCATATAGTGAACCTGTCTGCCCTCGATAGCTATTGAAAGATAGACGGGGTCGAGCGCCTGCAAATGGTTTGAGGCGAGGATAAAGCCGCCCTCCTTGGGTATATTCTCAAGTCCCACATAGTGCACGTCGTTCCTTAACCTGCACACGGCTTTACCGAGCGGCCTTAAAACGTCATAGAGTTTGCCTTCGGTTATCGTTGAATAATCAAAGCCTTTCATTATTATATCTTCTCCTTGATGATTTTTGTTATCGCTGCGACGGATTCATCGAGAGCGAGACCCGTGGTGTCAAACAGCACGCTGTCCTCTGCGGGCTTGAGCGGCGCGATCTCCCGATGCGAATCATTATAATCCCTTTTTACGATATCGTCAAGCACGGATTGATAATCGACCTCGCTCCCCTTCTCGATAAGCTCCTTATAGCGTCTCTCGGCTCTTATCTCGGGCGAAGCGGTTAGGAATATCTTGACCTGCGCCTGCGGCAGCACGACGGTGCCGATGTCTCTGCCGTCCATGATGCAGCTGTTTCTCTTTGCTATATCGCGTTGAAGATCAAAGAGGAAGGCTCTGACCTCCGGCACGGCAGAAACATCCGAAGCCGCCATTGAAGCCTCGGGAGTCCTTATCTCGACAGAAACATCCTCGCCGTTGAGCATGACCTTTTGCTCGCCGTTCTCAAACACAAGATTGACCTTAACACCGTCAAGGCTTGCGGCGACCGCCGCTTTATCCTTGGTATCAACGCCGTTTCTGAGCGCATTCACGCCTATCGCTCTGTAGAGAGCGCCGGTATCGACATAGATATAACCGAGCTGCTTTGCCGCACCTCTTGCGACGGTGCTCTTGCCCGCGCCGGCGGGGCCGTCTATAGCAACATTGATAATATTGTTGTTCATTGTTTATCCCCCTGTTTTATCGGAAATCGACTGCGCTGCGCTTATGCCCGCGAGCCTGCCTGTCGAAAAGGCTATCTGTAGGTTATATCCGCCCGTGTAAGCGTCGGCGTCAATGACCTCGCCCGCAAAATAAAGACCCGAAACGAGCTTTGACTCCATAGTTTTAGGGTCGATGGACGAAACCTCCACGCCGCCCGAGGTAACTATAGCCTCGGCTATCGGACGGAAGCCCGTGACGGTGACGGTGAGCCCTTTAAGCAACTCGGCAAGCCGCCTGCGCTGCTCTTTGGTGACCTGATTCACTTTCTCGGACGGGCTGATGCCGCTGAGAGAAACTATAACAGGCACGAGCTTCTTGGGCAGCAGCGAATTCAGCGCATTTATAAAGTTTCTGTTAGTATTCTCAGAAAAGTCGCGCAAAATTCGCGCGTCAAGCTGCTCGGGAGTGAGAGCGGGTTTTAAATCAATAACTATCTTATATCTGCCGCTCTTCATATCACGCATATGAGCCGAGGCGCTGAGCACCATCGGGCCCGAAACGCCGAAATGCGTAAACAGCATCTCGCCGAAATCCTTATATATCTCTTTACCGCCTTTGTCGGTATCGAGCACTTTAAGGGCGACATTGCGAAGCGAAAGCCCCATGAGCCTGCTGCAAAAGCCCTCGTGTATCTCAAGCGGCACGAGCGACGGAACCGCAGGCACTACCTTATGCCCCGCCTGCCTTGCAAGCTCATAGCCGTCGCCGGTGGAGCCTGTAGCCGGGTAAGAAAGCCCGCCCGTAGCGATTATCACCTTATCGGCGTAGATTTTATCGCCGCCCTCCGTCTCAACTCCGCTGACCTCGCCGCCGTCAAGCATCAGCTTCACGGCTCTGCCTTTAACTATGGTCGAGTAACGGCCTGCGAACGCCGCAAGGGCATCAACTATGTCGGATGCCTTGTCCGAGACGGGGAAGACTCTACCCCCTCTCTCGACCTTCAGTTCAACGCCGCGACTCTCAAAGAATTCCATGACGTCCTCGGGCATGAAGCGCGAGAATGCGCCGTAAAGGAATCTGCCGTTGCGGGGAACATTGGCTATAAGCTCCTGCACGCTGCGGCAGTCATTGGTGACATTGCACCTGCCCTTGCCGGTTATCATAACTTTCCTGCCCGGCCTGTCATTGCGCTCAAGCAGGACGGTATCCGCCCCGCCTGCGCCCGCAAAACCGGCTGCAAGCATACCTGCGGCCCCCGCACCGACCACGAGCACGGATGTTTTCATTCCTGCTCCTCCTTATCGGTACGGTAAACATGGTATTTATCCCATATTTTCTCAAGCTCGCCGAGATTTTCGCACACATGGCCGTCATTCTCCTTGGCGCAGGCCGCTATCAGAGCGTTTATAAGACTCAGCGGCGCAACGAGCGAGTCAACAAACGACACCATGCTGCTCTCCGCAACGAGCAGATAGGTCGCATACTGCGCTATCGGCGACATTTCGCCGTCGGTTATGGATATAATGGTCGCTCCCCTTGATTTTGCAAAGGAAAGAGCGTTAATGGTCTGATTTGAATACCTCGGGAAACTGATGGCGATACAGACATCCTGCTCGCTTATCCTAAACATCTGCTCAAACATCTCACTGGTTGAGGAGGTGTCGATGAGCACGACGTTGTCACAAAGATAATTGAGATAGAATGCGGCAAAGCTCGCAAGCGAAGCGGAGCTTCTTGAGCCGAGTACATAGATCTTGTGCGCCTTGTTTATAGCCGCCACGCTGCCGAAGAAATCCTCCCTCGACACGCCTTCTCTTGTGCGCTTGAGCATCTCGGCGTCGGCGGCAAAGGCGTCGTTGATGATATCGTCGCCGCCCATGCGGTTGGCTGCGACCTCCATGCGCTGAACGCTCGTCAGGTGACTCTTGACAAGCTCCTGAAGATGCTTCTGAAGCTCGGGATAGCCGTCAAAGCCGACGTGAGAAGCAAAACGCACCACGGTGGATTCGCTTACGCCGACGGTCTTGCCGAGCTTTGCGGCAGTCATAAAGGAAGCCTTTTCATAATTATTTTTAATAAAATCCGCTATTTTTTTGTGTCCCTTTGACAGTCCCGAATAGAATACGCCGATGCGATCCTGAAAGCTGTCTGCCATTTCCCATTACCTCTGTTTCAATTAATGTCACATATAAAAGCAGTTTACACGAATTTCGTCAAAAATGCAAGTAAGTTTTTAAAAATTGCAAAATATCCTTCATTTTTATTCATTGACTGCACGGAAAATATAGTATATAATTGCCTTATAAATAAGGTAAGGAGAATACTTTATATGAACACCACCTCAACATTATGGTATAATTCGCCCGCAAAGGCGTGGACTCAAAGCCTGCCCATAGGCAACGGTACTCTCGGAGCAATAGTATTCGGCTCCCCCTCGCATGAGCGCCTCGCACTGAATCACGATGAATTGTGGACGGGCAGACCCAAGGATACAGTCCGCGAGGGCGCACCGGAGGTGTTTGAAAAGGCACGCTGTCTCGCCCTTGACGGCAAGCTGCATGAGGCAGAGAAGTTGATCGAGCATGACTTCCTAAGCGTATGGAGCCAGGCGTATATGCCCCTCGGCGACCTTGAGCTTGAATTCTCACTCAAAGGCAGAGTCAAGGATTACAGGCGCAGCCTCGACCTTGAAAAAGCCGTAGCCGCCGTGGAATTCGCCTGCGGTCAAAAGAAATATAAGCGTGAATACTTCGCTTCATACCCCGCAAAGGCCATCGGAGCAAAGCTGACCTGCGAGGGCGGCACGATGGACTTCAGCGTTTCTCTCACCTCAAAGCTGCGCTCAAACAACTCTATCGACGGCGGTATTCTCTATATTGACGGCGAATGCCCCGGTGAAAACAACGTTGACAATCAGTCGAGCAAGCAGGCATATTACGATGAGCCCGAGCGCAGAGGCATCAGATTCAAAGCGGGCGTCAAGGTCGAGACTGACGGCAAAGTTAAGGAATATGAGAATACTCTTGAGATCAAGGAAGCGAGCTATGCTTATCTCTATTTCACAGCCGAGACGAGCTTCAACGGCTTTGACCGCCACCCTTACCTCGATGGCAAGGAATATATTATTCCCTGCATTTCAAGACTTGAGAGATTGACCGATATCAACGAAATGCTGCTTGAGCATATAGAGGATCATTCCTCGCTTTACGGCAGGGTCAGGCTCGATATCGGCGAGGGCAAGGATATGCCGACCGACAAGCGCCTTATCGCATTCAAGCGCTCAAAGGACGACAACGGCCTTATCGCCCTTGTCTACAACTACGGCCGTTATCTTTCGATAGCCTCGTCAAGACCCGGCTCGCAGCCCTCCACTCTACAGGGTATATGGAATGACAAGATAGCCCCGCCGTGGCACTCAAACTACACGGTAAACATAAACACGGAGATGAACTATTGGCAGGTGCTCATGTGCCGTATGCCCGAGGTCAACCTGCCTCTTGTTAAGATGGTGCAGGAGCTTTCGGAGGCGGGCAGGAAGACCGCCGAGGAGCAGTATGGCGCAGAGGGTTGGGTATCGCACCACAATGTCGACCTTTGGAGGCTCACGACGCCCGTCAGCGGCAGCGCCCAGTGGGCGTTCTGGCACGGCTCGTCGGGTTGGCTCTGCGAGCATCTGTTTGACCATTACGAATACACAGCCGACGTTGAATTCCTGCGTGACACGGCATATCCGATAATGAAAGAAGCCGCAAAATTCTATCTTTCGATAATGACCGAATATAACGGCAAGCTCGTGCTTGCACCGGGCACCTCACCCGAGAACCGCTTCTCATATCAAGGCAAGTCCTGCTGCGTAGCAAGATACTCGACAATGTCGATGTCGATAGCGAGAGAGCTTTTTGAGAATTGCATCAAGAGCTGTGAAATTCTCGGCACGGACGGCGAATTTTCCACCGAGCTTCGTGATACGCTCTCAAGAATGCAGGGCTTCAAGCTCGGCAGCGAGGGTCAGCTCCTCGAATTCGACGACGATTATGACGAGGAGGAGCTTCACCACCGCCACTGCTCGCATCTCTATGCGCTTCACCCGGCGCACGATATCACGCCCGACGGCACCCCCGAGCTTGCGGCCGCCTGCCGCAGAACTCTCGAGCGCAGGGGCGACAACGGCACGGGCTGGAGCCTCGGATGGAAAATAAACTTCTGGGCAAGGCTCTTTGACGGCGACCATGCGTTAAAGCTCATAGAAATGCAGCTCAGACCCGTCAAGAGTGTCGGCCTCAACTACACAAACGGCGGCGGCACTTACGAGAATCTCTTTGACGCTCATCCCCCGTTCCAGATAGACGGTAACTTCGGTTTCGTGAGCGGCATAACCGAGATGCTCATGCAGAGCCGCGACGGGCGCATCTACCTGCTGCCCGCTCTGCCTTCAAGCTGGAAAGACGGCAGCGTCAAGGGCCTGCTCGCAAGGGGCAATGTCACCGTCGACATCGAGTGGCACGGCGGCAAGCTCACCGAATACAGCCTCGAGGGCAAGGGAGATTTTACTGTCATCGCGAACGGAAAGGAGACCCCCGTTAAGCTCGGCGGCGAGAGGATAACGGTCAGACTTTGATATGAAATATGACCTCTATGATTTTGACAAGACAGTTTATCCCTATGACTCAGAGACGGTATTTCTCTTTCACTGTCTTTTCCGCAAGCCGTGGCTGCTGATACTCTCACCGTGGCTGCTGCTGAATCTCATTCTCTTCTTCCTCGGCTTCGGCGATAAATTCAAGGGCAGGTGCTTCACATTCCTGCGGTTTATCGATGGCGAAAAAGAGGCAAAGAAATTTTGGGAGAAGCAGGAGAAGAATATTTATCCGTTCTTTCGCCCCGAAAACAGAGAGCGCCCCACGGTTGTTTGCTCCGCTTCGCCCGAATTTCTGCTCAGACCCATATGCGAGAAATACGGCGTTGATACAATGATAGCAACGCGAATGGACCCGCGCACGGGCACGATAATCGGCAGAAACTGTAAGGATAAGCAGAAGCCGCTCCGCATAGCCGAGGCGCTGCCGAATGCCGAATTTGTCAACGTATATTCGGATTCATTAAAGAACGATATCCACATTTTCAGGCTCGGCGAGCGCTGCTTCCACGCTAAAAAAGGCGTTTTGACCGAAACAACGGTCGAAGAGATCGAAAAACACATATAAAGCAAGGCATCCGCATGATATTAACACCGTGCGGATGCCGTTTTGTTTTATCAAAACATTCTATAAATTGTAAATTTCTTTCAGCCGCTATAAGGCTTGAGTTCAATAATCAATAGGATAAATACGGGTCAATGTCACACGCAGTACATATTCATATCCCAACACGGGATATAAGGGTGGCGGCGCAGATGAAACTCGTAATCGGGGTTCAGCTCTTTGACCGCCAAAGGCAAAGTGAATATATCCTCGCTGCGGTGATAAAGAGCGATATTGAGCCTCGGTCTGTCACGTTTAAGTGTTTCTTTCGCACCTTTGAGTGCCTCAAGCTCGCCGCCCTCAACATCCATTTTGATATATGTGAATCTTTGCTCACGGCCGAGGGAGTCAATGCTCGTTGCCTCGGTCGGAATTCCTTTATCGGATATTGCGGACTGCCTGCCCGCCGCCCCGCTGAAGCCGACTACGCCTCCATGCGAGGCTATCGCTTTTTGAAGCAACGTGCAATTCTCCATCCCGTCAAGGTGCGCCGTGAGCTTTGCAAAAGTCTTTTTATCCGGCTCAAGCGCGGTAATACTGCCGTATGAGCCGCCGGAGTAACGCAGCAATTCATCCACCGTGTCGCCTCTATATGCGCCGAGGTCGAGATAATCCTCGTCACTGCGCGGCTTAAAGAAGCCCTTGAACGCCTCGGATTTCGGCGTTGTGATATTTCTGAGCGTATCAAGCTCGCCGCCGAACATGAAATCGACGCAGCCCGCGAAAATTTTCTTTGAATCCTCTGTGAAAAGAGAATGCGCCTGCTTGAGCAGCTCGGAATTGCGTTCGACGAATTCGCGGTTAAAAATTTCACCGCCGCACACGGGCACGACAGGCACAAGCACACGGTATTTATCGCATAGAGAATAAATATGCTCCATGACCTCGGGGATACAGCTTGCAAAAGCCACGGCAATTATGAAGTCTCCGTTAAACTCCGAGAGCTTTTGCACCGTGAAGCCGCGAAAGCTCTGCCCCCTCACGAAGCTGTCGCTTGCGGTAACGCCGCGAACCTTGATATCAAGGCGGGCAAATTCGTCAAGCACCTTATCCGCGCCGTTGCCCATGCCGTAGACAACGACTTCTCTGCCACTCTGTTTTATCTTCTCCCACGACGAGAGCCGTTCGCTCATAAAGCCGAGCATTGCCGCACCTCCTTTGTTTTATCCGAATAAAACTTTATCATATCGTGCCGCACAAGTCAAATATTTGTTGCAGTCCTTATATAAATATGTTATATTTAATTATCAATAACTCTTTAGGAGGTATTCAATTGCATAAGCTCAGAAAAAGACAGGTTCATCTTGATTTCCACACGAACGGCACTCTGACCGTCGGCACCGAATTCAGCAAGGAGCAGTTTCAGGCGGCGCTGAAGGCGGGGCACGTCGATTCGATAACGGTATTCTCAAAATGCCACCACGGCTACTCATATCACCCCACCGAGGTCAACGAAATGCACCCGGGGCTGAGCTTTGACCTGCTCGGGGCGCAGCTTGAGGCTTGCAAAGAAATAGGCGTGCGCGCGCCCGTATATATTTCGGCGGGTCTTGACGAAAAAGAAATTCCCCGTCACCTCGAATGGCACCATCACTGGTCACCCGACCCCAAGGAGCACGAGAAAGAGCTGCAAGCCGTGCATTTTCATTTTCTCTGCTTCAACACGGACTACCTCGACTTCCTTTGCGCTCAGATCGAGGAGGTCATGCAGAAATATGACCCTTGCGGCATCTTCCTTGATATAGTCTCGCCCCGCGTCTGCTATTGCGACAAGTGCCTTGCCGACATGAAGGCTCTCGGCCTTGACGTCGAAAGCGAAGCGGACAGGCAGAAATTCTCAATGATGACCTTTGAGAAATACACCGCCGCAACGAACGCAGCGGTCAGGAAATACAGCGACACCGCAACGATATTCCACAACGCGGGTCACATCCCCAAGGGCGGCTATTCGCTGATAAACTGCAACACTCATCTTGAGCTTGAGAGCCTGCCCACGGGCGGCTGGGGCTACGACCATTTCCCGCTCTCCGCCGCATATGTCCGCACGCTCAAAGATTATGATTTCATCGGCATGACAGGTAAATTCCACAACACCTGGGGCGAATTCGGCGGTTTCAAGCACCCGAACGCTCTGATATATGAGACCTCACTTAGCGTTGCCAACGGCGGCGGATGCTCGATAGGCGATCAGATGCATCCGCTGGGCGAGATGAATATGGCGACCTATAACCTCATCGGCAAGGCTTATTCGCTCATCGAGCAAAAGGAGCCGTGGCTGAATGACGCTGTCAACATAGCGGATATCGCCGTGCTCAGTGCAGAGGCGGTCACAGGCTCACGCGACCTCGGCGAAAAGAGCGACGTCGGCGCGAACAGAATGCTGCTTGAAACCCATCGCCTGTATAATTTTGTTGACGCCAAGGCGGATCTCTCCTCTTATAAAATGCTCATTCTGCCCGACGTGGGCGACCTTCCCGACGACATTATCAAGAAGGTAAAGAACTTCGCCGCAAACGGCGGCAAGATAATCGCAAGCGGCAAATCGCTTGTGAATGACGGCAGGTTTTATCTCGATATCGGCGCTGAATACAGGGGCGAGAACGAATTCTACCCGACCTATTTCGTCCCCTGCTTCGACACCGTTGACGGCACCACTCAGTATGTAATGAAGTCAAAGTCCTATCTCTTTGACGCAAAGGACTGCGACATAGTCGGCTGCGGGCAGAATCCTTACTTCAACAGGACGTTGGAGCACTTCTGCTCCCATCAGCACGCCCCCAACAATCCCGACAAGCAGTTCCCCGCAGTCGTCGTCAAGGGAAATATCGCATATATCGGCTGGGATATCTTCAACGCATACGCAAACGAAGGTCATTTGATATTCAAGGAGATATTCGCTTACCTTGCGGAAAGGCTGCTCGGCGATGAAGCGAGCGTCAAGGTCTCGCTGCCCGACAGAGGCATTGTCACCCTCACCCGCCAGAGCGGCGAAAATCGCATGATACTCCACCTGCTCTTTGCCCACACGACCGTCAGAGGTAGAAACACTGAGGTCATTGAGGACACCGTGCCGCTTTATGATATCAAATGCTCCGTCAAGGCGGAGAAAGCGCCGACGGCAGTCACCCTCGAGCCGCAGGGCGAGAGCTTGCCGTTCGTATTTGAAAACGGCAACGTCAGCTTCACCGTGCCGAAAGTCGATATTCATCAGATGGTCTGCATAAAAGAATGAGACGACCGCTACGCTGTGATGTGAGTCACCTCGGACAAGGACAGCGGTTTCATATAATACACATATAACGTCGATATCCTGCTCAGCGAGACCGTCGACGCATAATAAATCTGATTACAGAAAAATCCCCGCTGCGTTCAAACAGCGGGGATAAATTTTTACTCAAAATCTTGAAACTACATCGGCAAAGGCATCTGCAATGGCTTTCTGAGTGCCTATACCCATTGAGTTTGTCTCATGGTAATGATTCTTGCCGAATCTGTCCTTATAGCCGTTGAGATACGGCTGAGTGGGGTTGATGATAAAATCATTCGGCGGCACCACATAGCCGGTCATGTCGTTGGTAACTGCGAAGGAGATAAGCTCGCTGTCGCCCGCTATCTCGGCAAGCGGTTTGGGGTTGATCTCGGGGCCTTTGCCCGTTGCTGAGGTCTCGGCAGGGTTATAGCTGCCGTATACGGTGGATACGAAATTCTCACCGGGCAGCAGGAGCACCTTCTGATCGCCGAAAGACATATAAGTCATCTCGGTCATCATCTCGATACCCGTGTCGCTCTCCTTACAGGGATAAGCCTTGAAGCTCATCACATGACGCATTGCGAGCAGGGTCAGCACATAGTTGCCGACGGGCAGATAGAACGGCTGCTGAAGATACTTTATCCTCGGCTCAAGCTCACGGTCATTGTCGATCTTCTCAGCTGCGTCGGCTATCATCTTGGCCTGCAGCTTAATGCAATTGACTCTGTCATCATCGTCGAGCTGGGCCGCATCCATGCCGCCTATCGCGCCGACGCCAAAGAGGACGTTCGCACCCTTGTCGGCAAGAATCTGCTCACGCATAAAATAAGGGTATTCGCCGCTGAGCATACGGTTGCCTCCGCCGAGCGAATTGGGGTGAGCGCCAAAATTCATTATCCATGTCTCCGCCGAGCCGTCCTCGGGGACAAAGCGCAGGCGGGTAAGCACCTCGTGCTTATCAATGAAATCTCTCTTGCTGAAGAGACCGTCTTTAATTGTTATCCTTCCGGAATAGAGCTTGCCGCTCTTCTTTGAGGCGAAAGCCTCCTCGGAGACCTTGACGGCAGTATTCATCAGCATATCCATATACTCGGGGTCTTTGCCGTCGGAGGGAATGCTGACAAGATTGGGCTTGCCCCAATAGCCGAGGGTGTCGATGCCCGAATGGCTGTGGGTGCAGCTAACATTGATGCACTTGCAGCCGTTTATCTTATCGGAGGCGAGTATCATTGATCGGATCTTATTGACCTCTATCCTCGTCATGCCGACGACATCGGCACTGAGCCAGAGCATACCTTCGTCGCCGCCGCAGTCGATCCATACTACGCTTATGTAGACGGGCGAAAGGACGCCCTCCATCTTGTGACCCGAGCCGTGACCGGCTATCCAATAGGTCCTGCCGTCGAGATTCGGCATTATTTCCGCTCTCGAGAAGCCGACTCTGTAAGCGCTGCCCGAGATGACCGAGGGGGCGACCTTCTCGATCACAGGGGCTACGCCCTGCTTAGCGACCTTTTTGCCGTATTTTCTTGTGATAGCGCAGATGCCTTTTGAGGCGAGATCCATAATATCCATTTCTATTCCTCTTTCTTAACAATTTTTGCCGAATTTATATATGCTTTGAGACTCGATATCGAAGCTCGGTATCATCACCGGGGGCAGACCCGCATTGACGGTAAGCGACGAGACCATCGCCCTCGCATACGGGAAAAGCTCCTTGAAGCTCTCGATATGTATCTTCTCTTTTTTGACCGACGGGTCGTAGCCGAACGAGCCGACTATGACCGCTTTGATACGGAATTTGTCGGGCGCTGACTTATCCTTGACCTCGAGGGTGAATTCGCCTATGCAGTTGTTATCCGGGGTGTATTTGACGTTATAAGAATAGGTATTTTCAAACTCGATACGAACGCCGCTGTCGTGGTGGTTAATGAATTCAATATCCGTTGCTCTGAACGCTCTCAAAGTGACGATATTCATCAGAGAAGCACCTCCGCCTTGGCAATTCTTAGCGGCTCTTTGGGCATTGCAAGCTCGCCCATCGAGTTATAAACTCTCTCGACCTTGCAGAAGTCGTCGACCGTCTCCATACCTTCTACTACCTTGCCGAAGGCGGCGTATTTGCCGTCAAGGAAGCTCGCGTCGCCATAGCAGATAAAGAATTGCGAGGAGGCGGAGTTGGGGTCGTTTGTTCTCGCCATTGAGACAACGCCGCGCTGATGCGAAAGGGTATTCTGCGAGAAGCCATTGGAGGCGAATTCGCCGTAGATGGGCTGCGTCTCGGAGGCCTTGGCGCTATCGCTGCCGTCGCCGCCCTGAGCCATGAAGCCATCCACTATTCTGTGGAAAGTGAGGCCGTCATAGAAGCCACTTGCAACGAGCTTTTTGAAGTTGTCGCAGGTGTCGGGGGCGTATTCGGGGTAAAGCTCAATAACGAAGCTGCCGCCGTTCTCCATAGTGAACTTAACGCGGTCCCTCGATGATGTTGACGGGCCGTCGGCAGCCGCAGTCTCGCCCGCCGCCGCTGTAGTGGGCGGGGCGTCACTGCCC